>Ga0302224_10000353_pt1 | contig 24770 bp, 23 predicted proteins | sample II_Palsa_E3_1_FD_193520 | JGI IMG/M metagenome (GOLD analysis project Ga0302224, IMG submission 193520) | Peat permafrost microbial communities from Stordalen Mire near Abisko, Sweden - II_Palsa_E3_1 | ecosystem: Environmental > Terrestrial > Soil > Palsa > Peat permafrost | place: Sweden... | reverse complement strand
CTTTAGCATTTATTATAGCATTTTCTGGTTTAGAATTAGGTATTGCTTTTATACAAGCTCAGGTTTTTGTTGTTTTAACTAGTAGTTATATTAAAGATGCTTTAGACTTACACTAGTTTAATAGGGGGCTACTTGTTTCGATAAAAATAATTCTAATTATTTTCTTGTACTAATAGTATAATAATTCATTATATAAAGCCGATTTTCGCTTATTATAATTTTGTTATTGATATAAATCTTTAATATACTTCTGTATTTATTTTAAAATAAATATTTAACTAATACTAAATAAAAAAAAAATTTTTTTTTATACGATTTGTTTAGTGATACTAATAGTATGATTATTGTATTAATTATAATATAGGAAAGTCCGGAGCTTATTAGGCGTAAACACATAAACAATGAGTGTTGAGTAAAAACTCGAGTATTGAACAGAAAATAATGAATATCTTTCTAAAGTAATATATTTAGCTAAATGTGTAGTTAAATATAAATTAATTTTATTTGCTACGCAGTAAAAGAAATTAAGCGAACATACAAGCTTTATGTTAGGCCTTAATATAGACTAATTACTATAACAGGACCCGGCTTAAAGGTATCCTACAAATAATAGTAACTATAAGTTAATAAAGTTAAATTATAGTAATTTTAAGTTAACAAAGTTACATATAATTAGTAAGATAAGAATTTACCTTATTTAAGATAAGGTAATATTAGTAATGGTATAGAAAAAAAATTAGTAAAATTTCGATGCAAATCGACTATACCAATAAATTGAGTTTGATGATGGCTCTGAATGAACGCTATCCAAGTGCTTGACACATGCTAATCGAACGTCTATTTTAATTAATTATATAATTAATTTAATTAGAAGTGGTGTACAGGTGAGTATATAATGTTTTGGCTGCCTTAAAGTAAGGTTTATAAATACCTTATAGTTTATTAATATGTTTTTGCAAAAGATTCTGAATCAAATTATTATAAATAAAGGAAAGAAATTTCCGCTTTAAGAGGACAATAAATGTTTCGGATAGGTAGTAGTTAAAGTAATGGTTTAACTAGCCTGAAATTCCGTAGTCGAGGCTGAGAGGTCGATCGATCACATTGGGTCTGAAAAAACCCCAATACGTATTGTACAGCAGTGGGGAATATTGGTCAATAGCCTAACGGCTGAACCAGCAACTTGGGGGAATGCATAGCTCCGGAGTCGGAGCTAATTATACTTGGCTGTTTAATTAATTTTAAATAAATTAATTTATTTAAAATTAATTATTCAATTTAACCGTATGATGTAGTTACACATACCTCTAATAGAGAATAGCTCTATTGGAGATTAGGGTTAATTAATTTGCCATAGAAATTAATTTTTTTTTCATGGACAGGTGTAAGATCGATTTTATCGAATAAAGTTCTAGATAGATTCTTGATTATGACAAATATCTATCTATATGTCTTGACCAAAATGCGTGCCAGCAGTCGCGGTAATACGTATAAGACTAGTGTTATTCATCTTTAGTAGGTTTAAAGGGTACCTAGACGGTATAATTAGTCTTAAAAGGATACGATTATACTAGAGTTATATATGAGGAGGGGAGTATTTGTGGAGTAGAGTTGAAATTCTTTGATACCATAAGGACTGGTAACGGCGAAAGCAACCTTTTATCTAATAACTGACGTTGAGGGACGAAGGCTTGGGTCACGAATAGGATTAGATACCCTAGTAGTCCAAGCAGAGAATGATGAATGCCATAGGTTAGATATTTATTTAGTCTATAAATGAAAGTGTAAGCATTTCACCTCAAGAGTAATGCGGCAACGCAGGAACTGAAATCATTAGACCGTGTCTGAAACCAGTAGTGAAGTATGTTATTTAATTCGTAAGCACGCGAAAAACCTTACCACAACTTGAATATGATTTATGTAAAGCAGTTAAATAAAAAGGCTATCTCAGTTTAACCGCTTATTTAGCCATATATGATTTATCTTTTTTACATAAAGATTACAAGCGTTGCACGGCTGTCTTCAGTTAATGTCGTGAGATATTGGTTAATTCCATTAAATTAACGGAAGCCCTTGCTTTATTTGCGATTTTACAAAAAAAGAAATAAAGCAGTTCACCTCTATATTGGATTTGATAACAGGGACCAAGACAAGTCATCATGGCCTAAATGTTGTGGGCGATAGACGTGCCACATTTTCCTATACAAAATGATGCGATAACGTGAGTATGAGCTAATCTAATAAAGTAGGATAAAATATGGATTGTAGTCTGAAATTCGACTACATGAATAAGGAATTACTAGTAATCGTGAATCACCACGTCACGGTGAATTTAATCTCAGATAGGTACTAACTACTCGTCAGACGCTGAAAGAAGTATGTGCAATAAGTTTGGTTTTTCATATCCTTTTATTCTAGAAAATTAGTTCTAGTTATTTTTATGGAAGATCTTCGTATGCGTGACTTTGATTGGTGTTAAGTCGAAATATGGTTCATGTAGGGGAACTTGCATGGGGTTGATTAATTTGAACAATACAAGAAAAATGTTTATAGACTTTATGTTTATAAACTATAAGGAAACACCCATTATCGGTAAATGGGTTGAGCTATTAGCTCAACGGTAGTAAACTTTAGGAGTTCGAATCTCTTGTTTCTTAGTACAATATTGTTGTTTCACATTAAGAGCGGGGCAGAATTAAAGTCATATAACTATGAGAATAGTGGTATTTTATTGCTTTAATTATTCTTCAAATTTATAGTTATAAATTTATTAGGTCTAGGTTTATCCATATAAGATAAGTATCTATCTTTACTCATTAAGTTAAATGAGTTTAAAGAAGAAATTAATTCATAATAAAAATTAAACATAGCCATTAAATAATAGGATAATCTAAAGTCGAGAGGACTAAGAGCATTAGCTTTCTGCGAGCCACCTACATTCACGTCTTTATTATTGATTTTTGCAAATAAATTTTTAATGTCTATTACCACCTCTTGCAATAAACACAATAATGTACTTTTAGTATAATAATACAAATTGTTGTAGTCCCTCATCCTCTGTATTATCGATTGGCAAATATTTGGCCTTTAGCGGGGATAACATTTATTTTTAAGAGGAAAGTGCCTATTTTAGCTTTAGAGAACCTCGTCTCTTTTTTTTTTTAATTATAGATAGCAATAAACATGAGATATTACAAAAACACCCAATATTTATTAAAAAAAGGAGATATTAACTTTTCATTAAACAAAGTTAATGGTAATTCATTGAGTAATAAGGTTAAACCTATTAAGGTTTATGATGATTCTTTATTAAATAAATTTAATGCTTTAAAAGATAATATAGGTAAAAGTGGTATTTATAAATGAGTCCATAAAATATGTAATAAAAGCTATGTAGGGAGTTCTAAAGATTTATCTCGTAGATTTAAAGAGTACTATAATCTAAATATAAGAAAAGTACAAAGTAGCAATAGTCGTATAAATCGAGCCCTACTAGATGATGGTTATGATAGTTTTAACTTAGAAATACTGGAATACTGTGATAAAAACAACCTACTTGAACGAGAACAATACTATATCGATTTATTAAAACCTCAATATAATATACGGGCTGCAGTTAAAGATAGATATAAGCGTTAACTATTAAACATTATAATATTATGTAAATAATAATAAACCATTAAAAGGTACTTATTTAATTACTAGTAAACCTATTACATATAAAAGGAAAGGTTGCCATAGGTAGGATGATGCATTAGCTAAATGCCACGTGAAAGCGCTTGACAGTTCGATTCTGTTCCTCTCCGGCAAATATTATGATTTTATATCTGATTATTAGATATAAAAACGGCATATACTTTTTTTTTTATGTAATAAATGTATATTAACTATATTAATATATAAATCAGGTTATTATTAATTCGTTTTCATATTAATTCCTTTAAACCTCAAGGCAGGTTTAAAGTTATAGACATTCATACGTTTACCTAAAAAACGAATAAAGGAGAAGAGTATCTGCAGATAGTTAGAGCCTTTATAAAGGAAACTTCCATTATTGGTAAGATGGGTTGAGCTGTAAACTCAATAGTAATTAACTTTTAAGGGTTCGAATCTCTTGTTTCCTATATATTAATATATCTATAAAGGCATATTATATGCCTTTATAGCTCAATGGTAGAGCAAAATACTGTTAATATTTTGATAGATGTTCAATTCATCTTAAGGGCTAGATTAAACCATTAAATAAGGGCGTGTTGACTTAATTGGTAAAGTGTTGTGTTTCGGCCACAAAAATTACAGGTTCGAATCTTGTACACGTCTAAGTTTTATAATATTAATTATCCTTTCCTCATAATTGTTAAAATAAGTTCTTATTTTAGCAATGGTAATTAAAATATTGATCTTTAATCAAAGGATAGTGAGGTATAATATTCTTTTTATATATGAATAGTCTTTTTTTGTTTAATGAAACTTACACTAATGGTTATAGAGGAGATGTTTTGATAGTTATTTCATTATTTGCTATTTTATCTGGTATACTTGTTATTATCAGTAAAAATCCTATTGTTTCTGTTTTATTTTTAATTGGATTATTCTTAAGTATAGCTAGTTATCTTATGGTATTAGGTTTAAATTTTATTGGTCTTTCCTACTTATTAGTTTATGTAGGAGCTGTATCTATTCTATTCCTTTTTATATTAATGTTGATTAATGTTAGATTAAGTGAATTATTAAGTAATCCTAATAATAGTATACCTTTAGCGATATTGATAGCTATTTCATTTAATTATCCTGTTTATAAAATATTACCTAACAGCATTACTTCTTTTAATGAGAACACTTTTTATTCAAATACTACATTAGGTGATACATTATATAATAATTATAGTAATAATTTAATTAAATTATTGAAATTATCTAATACTAAGTTGGATAATGATAAAATACCATTTGTTACTAGCAAAATATGAGATGGGTATTTAGCGGAAACTAGTCATATTACAAGCATAGGTAATATAATGTATAGTAGTTATAGCATGTGATTGATATTAACTTCTATTATATTATTATTAGCAATGACAGGGGCTATAGTCATAACATTAAAAGACCGGAAGCAATAGATATAATTCAAATAATACTAACAAAACCCCCAAATTTTCAACTACAATTAAAACTAACTTCAGAGAAAGTAGTCTTTTTTTTATAACAAGCATAAACATACAATCATGCAAAACAATTTAAACAACAATAGTGCTAAACTAAATGCTACAGGAAGAAAAGATTAATGAATGTAAAAGTAATTGTGTTTTTTAATTTGTGTAATAATAAGCTTTATCAACACAGTAATTAATTGTTTATATTATTCATATTACTAGTATAAGTTACTATATTACAAAGGGTTAATATTCTAATTGGTAAGGAGCTTTCTTGTCAAGAAATACTATGTCGGTTCGAATCCGGCTTGACCCGTACACGAAATAATAAAGGGATTAGCTCAATGGTAGAGCAACCGTTTTACACACGGTAGGTTAGGTGTTCAAGTCACCTATTCCTTAATAATAAGCTATTTATAACCATAAAATTAAAAAGGGGGTTTATTATATATATAATTATATACCTATGGTATGCAAACGGTAATAGTTATAATTATATACTTATTGTGTCTTTATAACGTAATAATATTAAATCTTCTATAATAAATAGTACGGTTTTATTATTATAAAATACACTATCAGTATTTAGCTTAAATAATAATTTAATTATTAAATAACATATATTATGTTCAATACATATTTTTATTAGACTTAATTATTTATTTATAAATTTAAGTAGTATATAATTTTAACTATTATCATAATTAATAATAATTTTAACTATTATCATAATTAATAATAGTTTAAGGATAAAAATCTAGATTTTTAAACTTTGTATAAAGGTTTTCATTGAGAAGATTATAGAACCTAAATAACTAGGTTCTATTTTTATCTTTTTTTTTATTATAATCTAAATTTAAATGGAACTATTACTATTAATTTATATATTTTGGAAATATAACAATGACAAATTTAACTCGTAGTAATTTTCAGGCTCATCCTTTTCATTTAGTATCACCATCACCTTGACCTATATTTACTAGTATTTCATTATTAACATTAACAACCACAGGTGTTTTAACAATGCATGGTTTTAGTAATGCAAATACATTCTTAATGTTCGCTTTTGTATCTGTTGTTCTTTCAATGTCATTATGATGACGAGATGTTATCAGTGAAGGTACATATATTGGGAATCATACATTGGCTGTACAAAGAGGATTAAATATGGGTGTTGCTTTATTTATAGTATCGGAAATATTATTCTTCTTAGCTATATTTTGAGCATTCTTTCATAGCGCCTTATCACCTACCGTAGAATTAGGAGCTCAATGACCACCAATGGGAATTGAAGCTATTAATCCTTTTGAATTACCTTTACTTAACACAGTTATTTTATTATCTTCAGGTGTTACAGTTACTTACGCCCATCATTCCCTAATACAAGGTAATAGAAGTGGGGCTTTATATGGATTAGTTGCGACAGTTATACTAGCCATAGTGTTTACTCTTTTACAAGGTATAGAATACACCGTTTCTTCATTCACTATAAGTGATGGTGCTTTCGGATCATGTTTCTACTTTTCTACAGGTTTCCATGGGTTAATTAGGGGAAATCTGCCTCTTTTAAATTTTAAATATTCTACTTTAATGAAATCTAAATTATGTCCTAATTGAATTAGTGGTTTTGCTGATGCTGAGTCTAGTTTTAGTCTTCGAATTTCTAAAAATAATGATAGAAAAACAGGGTGAAGAGTATCACCAATTTTTAACATCGAGTTACATGGAAGAGATGTTTTGCTGTTAGAGGTTATAAAGAAATTTTTTGGTGTAGGCTCAGTTATTACACGTAAAAATGGTAAAGTAACCTACAGTGTACAATCTTTTTCAGACCTTACACATGTTATTATACCTCATTTTCAAACTTATCCTTTGTTAACAAAAAAAAGAGCAGATTTCATTCTATTTACTAGAGCTGTAAGACTTTTAAGTAATAATGCACAGTCTACTAGGGAAGGACTTAAATTAATTGTTAATATAAGAGCTTCCATGAATAAAGGGCTATCTGATGAGTTAAAGAAATCTTTTCCTGATTATATTCCAGTCGATAGACCTGCTTTTATTGTTGAATCTGTTTATCACCCTAACTGATTGGTGGGATTTGTAGATGGAGAAGGTTGTTTTTACGTTAAAGTTACTAAAAGATCATTATCATTAGTTTCTCAAGTAACTCTTTCTTTTGCATTATCTCAACATTCGCGGGATGAATTACTATTTAAAGTTATACAGGATTACTTAGGTTATGGTATTATTGAGAAGGTTAAAACAAGACCAGATGCAGTAGTATTTGTTGTATACAAATTTAGTGATATATATAGCACAGTAATTCCTTTTTTTCGTAGATATCCTTTACAAGGTGTAAAATTACTTGATTTTAATGATTTTTGTGTAATAGCTAATTTGGTTAAAAATAAAGAACATCTTACGATAGAGGGAGTTGAAAAAATAAAAAACATAAAATCTCAAATGAATAGTGGTAGAATAAATAAATAATTTAGAGGTTTACATGTAGCCCCTGTGAAAATTACTATAATTGTATAGTAATTTAACAGAAAAAAAGGTAAATTGCATGAAATTCCTAACATTTAAATATGAAGGATAATATGCAGCCAACCATATATTAACTAAATTATTATAATAATATATGAAGGTTCAACGACTAGCAGACGACTACTTAATAATTCTGCCACGAAAACCTTTTAAAATAATAGATTAAACTTTATTATTTTAATGATATAGTCTGAACAACAATGAAAGTTGTTGAAATAAAGATAAAGAGCTTTATGATAACATTTGTTTGTACATGTAATGATTGGTACAGCTTTTATCACAGTAGGTCTATGACGTGTTCTTGCCTATCATTCAACAGATAACCATCACCTAGGTCTAGAGTCTAGTATACTATACTGACATTTTGTTGACGTAGTCTGATTGTTCTTATTTGTCTCAATATATTATTGAGGTTCTTAGTTATTGATTAAGTGGAATTATATTTAAGTAAAAATAACATGATAAAAGTAATATTGTATTTAAATAAAGTAAGGAAGTTTAAGGATAGCTTTTTCTCTAATAACCTCCCTAAGGAAATTGGTACTAAAAGGAACAAATCCGGAATACCTGTTGTAGTTTTAGATTTAAAAACTAAGCAGTCTTATGTATATGTATCTATAGCTGAGGCAGCAAGATCTTTTAACACTCATCCTAAAACAATTTGACGAATTATTTACAACAATAAGCTTTACTTAAATCGTTACCAAATCATTGAACAAAATAATAAATTAGGAGTATTAAATTTTATGTATATATATTATAAAAATATTCATGAATATTTTTATAATATACTTAATATTATAAAATCTAATAAAGTTATTATATACCGTATTGTGTTCTTTATTGTGTTAGGGATTTTTATTGGTATTTTTATCCTCTTTATTATTATAATATGTAAAGATATATATGATCAATATATATTTACTATACGTGAAGGTAGAGCTAATTATAATACATATGTATTAGAACATAAACTATGGTTAAATCAAGGTTTAAATAATACTAAGATCATTTTTAATAGCTTTAAGCCTAGTATTATTCGTATTAAAAATTGAAGGTATGAATACCTTTTTAAACCTAAATTAACTTCTATTCATAATACTAATAGTGAATTAGGTATTTATAAGTCTATAATTAATGAAATTAATTTAGACTTTAAAAGTACCGGAGTTTTATCGGGTATAAATTCTTCTTACTCTTCACCTATTATTGAAAGAGCTAATATTAATAGTATATTTTCTAATGCAATATCGTCTATGAATACCCATAACTCTATTCCTAATTCTTTAGGAATACATGGTATTGACTATAGTAGTAATAGAAATTTTGTTGTAGTAGGCAATGTTCTAATGAACACTAAACTAAGAACCACAGAACTATTAAACTATCAGTCTAATATATTGTATTGTTTAATTAATGGATTATCACCTAGTATCTATTAATTGATAGTATATATGAGGGATGGTAAAGTCTAAACTTTTAATTTGATAAACGTTTCATAGGATGTAATTGTGTTTTAGTCCTGCTTGGCAAAGCTTTTCTTATATATAAGTATATATGTAAAATATATAGAGACCTTAGTTTAACGGTAAAATACGAGACTTTTAATCTTTGATATGTGGGTTCAAATCCCATAGGTCTTAATAAGAGTAATAAGCCTCTTTTTAATTAATATAAAAATATATAATGATACAAAACATATATTAATATAATAATAGCAAAAAAAAATATAACTCTATTCGTACAGCAGCTAAATATATAGTTATTGATATATATTTAATATAAGATATAACTTTAAAGATCAATAATTATATTAAAGCTAAGGGTATATTAGTAATGTGATAGTATGATAAAAAGGTATATTAATGGATCTAGTTTAGGGCTTAATTATTTAGGCAAACGTTTGATAGAGAAATTGTTGAAGTTAAAACTTTGAAAAACTCTATGAATAATAAAAGAACTTATTATAACTGATATCACTTAAATAGCTTTTACATATAATAATATATAAGTAACAGTTATAGTTTAATGGCAAAACGATTATTTTCCAAATAATCTTCATCAGTTCGAATCTGGTTAACTGTACTCTCATAACTTGCCTTGTCTAGAGGTAAATACCTCTTTTTAATCCTTTAACAAATTAAAACACATGCAAAATATAACATACAACAATATTAGCTGTCTATTTACTTTTAATAACATTTGATCTTTATTAACTAAATTTTGAATAAATGAAGTTATAATAAATAAAACATACTCAAAAGTCTGATTAACTATTATTGTTAATAATAACAATAATAAATCTTTTACATTAATTAATAATTTACCCTTTAGTACAAATGGTTACACAGATGTACTTATAGTTCTTAGACAAGTATTTGAAACCAGTCTTTTTTATGATAGAGGTGGAGATGTATTAAATAATATTGTTTTTATATATCATTTTGAGAAAAAATATAATTATAAAAGAGAATTATATATTACAAATATATTTATATATATTATTTTAACATTAATAATATTAATGTTAATATTATGTACATTTGTAATGTTTTTTGATATATATCAAATATATAATATAGAATATATAGATAAAGACGTCCTAAACTCTGTTACTGAAAACATAAAACAATCTAAAGAGTTTAATGAAATTAATACTAAACGATTTATTTTTAGTCCATTTGTAGAGTTATTTAATGGAAATTATAGACACTTACCTAGTAAATTTTTAGATATTAATTCAAATGATTTAAATGAATTAAAATCTTTATTAAATAACCAAAATGTTATGCCTCATCAAGGTACTAGTTTAATGAAAACAATATCAACACTTAATAATCGTATAAGAGAATATGAATTTCTTGTTTACGACTTGGTGGAAATTATAAAGTCAAAGCCATAGAGAATAAGTTTTTTTTTAATAAATATATATTTAAATAATGAACTTCTTATTAATCAATTTTCTAATGATACTAAATGTATAAAGTTACCTATTGTTATCTATATTAACGGAATATTATCTATTACTAATGATTTAAAGTCTATTATTTTTAATGAAACTGTTGATTGAGACAGACTATAAATGTTTAGTTAGTATAAAAATCAGTAGTGGTTTACCTTTAACTAAAGATGGTGTTCCTTTTACTCCTATAAGATTTCTTAACAGTTCTTTTAATTATTTCTTAAATAACATAGCTAGTCGATGAATTATTCCTGAAGTTTCTATTATAAATGATGCTGATTATACACAACCTGATCGTAGACTTATATTGTATAATAATATTATTAATTGACCACCATTAAATTTTGCTTTAGAGATAATATAAATATATATTATTTATAGATATTTTAATGATAATATATATAATTTAGAGAACACTGTCTCTTTTTAACTTATTTTATATTTTATAATGATTAAAAATTTTAATTCTTTTCCTATTTCACCACAAAATTCTTTTACTTTTAATAAAAATACTTTTGATTTATCAATTTTCTATGAAGAATTAGGTAACTTTTATAATAACGTTGGATTAAATAAAGATATATACTATGCCCATGCTTTTAATAAATATGGATTATTTCATAATCCATATCCTATTAACGGATATATAATTCCAAAAATTGATTGTAATAGTTTATTTTTTAATTTATTTAGTGATAAGGATATCACATTAGCTACAGACATAGAAAATGATATATATAATATTTATATTCATTCTATGTATAAATATAATGTTTTAAGCTTATATCACTCAATATTAAAAACATTGAAGGGTTATGATAACAGTTATAATTCTTTTTTTGATTATAATAACTTAAAAAAAGAAGTTGAATTTTATTTATTTATAAGTAAACATTGTATTAATATTCCTGAATTTGATATATTGAAAGATGAATATATTAAAGAATATAAATCTTTTTAATATATATAGTAATATATTGAAAAAGTCGTTTGGAAGACGATATAGCAAAACCTAAACTTTTAGAGAGACATTGCCTCTTTTTTCAATAATAAATAAAAAAAAATATGCAAAAATTTAATGAGTTTTTAGATAAAATCTCTAAATATGTTAATGTAATATTAGAATATATTGATTATATTCAAATAAATATAATCAATATATTTAGAGCTGAGCATAAATTTGTCCCCGTACATAGTATTAATTTAAATTATATAAAGTATGATTTAATCCAATTTAAATTAGAAGAAATAAATTATGAAAACATTAAAGATATTGTAAATGATTCTTATAATAGTGGATCCCATGGTTATAGATATATGCGTATCTATAATAATAAAGGTCAATTAATTATCAATATAGCTTGACTAGTTGGAAGAGTAGAACACAAGGATAATTTAATTAATTTAACTTATATGATCAAGGATCATTGTAATGCATATTTAAATAAAACTAAACCATGTTGGTTATGAAAGGGGATATTTTATATGCATATTACAGATAAGAATATTTATGATAAATAATTTAAATATAAAATTTAATACTAAATAAGTATTGCACTTATATTATCAGAATCTTTTTAGAGAAATTAGTCTCTCTTTTTTTTTTTTACTATTAATAAAATTAAAAATGATATTAAATCTTTTCTTTATATTACGTTTTTGTTTATGATTAATATTAATGCTAAGGTTTTTAGCAATGCTATATGTAGAATTATATTGACAGGTTTATATAATTTTATTTTATTAATTACATAGTTATTAATAATAACGTTTTTAAGACTAGAGTTATTACAAATGTAATAACAAATAGAATTACATAGAGAATTATGTCTCTTTTTTCAATAATATATGTATAAAAACATGAATAAATTTAATTTTTCCTTTGATTTAGGTCGTTTTATGTTAAATATCTATTGAAATATTTTAATTGGTTTTTTAATTTTTCCTGTTATATTCTGGATATTATTAGGATTAGAGTGGGGATTCTTCAGTTAAAGTTTATATATAACTTTTTATAAACTAATATAGTCTTGCTTGGCAAGGGGGTAAATTTACTACAGTTTATTGTATTTTAACTTTACAATTAAAATATATTTTAAAGGAAAAGTTGCCATAGGTAATTATCACATAAATTTTAGAGAAATCGTCTCTTTTTAGTTAAAAATAAATTAAAATATGCAATATATAATATATAGGAACATTAATGCTAATATTACTTTTGAAAATATTTATTCATATCTGAATAAATATTGAACAAACGAAGTAATAAATAAAAAAGAAGAATATACAAAAATTTGATTAACTATTATTGTGTCTACTAAAAAGAATAAAAGATATAAATTAATTAATAGTTTACCATTTAATACAAATGATACTAGAGATATATTTATTGTTCTTAAACAAAAATTTAATAAAATTTCTTTATGTAATAGAAAAGATATCTTAGATAATATAACTATTAAACATCGTTTTGATAAAAATACTTATATTACTCCTAAACCTTCTGTTTTTAATCCTTTTAAAACGTGATTATTGAGCTATACTAATACAGAAATTAAATTGGCCAATAATATTATTAGTTATAATCAGTCTATGTTAAAAAAAAATATGCACAATAGAATTGTGCATATTCGTAAGAATTTACCAACTAAAAACCTAAAGCAAGAATCTGGTATATTGGGTTTTAACAAATATAGTAGAAACAATAATTATCGCAATAAAAAAGGAAAACATTAATTTTAGAGAATCATGTCTCTTTTACTATTTTAATTTTAAAATAATAACATGAAATATAACATTAAAAATAATAAAATTATTTTTTATACTAATTACTTGTATTTAAATAAAAAACATAATCATACATCTTTCAAATACAAATACCCAATTGTATACGATAATTCATTATTAAATAAATCAAATGTTTTAAAAGAAAATAAAAATAAAAGTGGTATTTATAGACTAGTTAATAAGATAAATGATGAAAGTTATGTTGGAAGTTCTATTAACTTAACGAATAGATTTAGAAGATACTACAACATAAACTACCTTCAAGGTAAAATACTTATAGATAATAGTCGCATATACAGAGCCTTATTGAAATATGGTTATTATAATTTTAGCTTAGAAATATTAGAATATTGCAATAATGAATCTTTAAAAATTAGAGAGCAATATTATCTAGATTTACTAAAACCTGAGTATAATATATGTAAGACTGCAGGTTCAATGCTAGGGTTTAAACATTCTTTAAAAACATTAGAAAAATTTAAAAATCGTGATACAGGTAGTGGGCATATTACAATTATTATTAATATTGAAAACAATAGCATTAAAAAATATAATTCTATTCGTGCAGCAGCTAAAGATATAGGTGTTTCCCATACTAATCTATTATATCACATTAATAAAAATAGAATGGTAAAAGGTATTTATTTAATAATTAAACATAAACCTAAATATAAATAATTTACACCATTCTTAATAAAGGTATTATTAGTAATGTGATGTGATCACATTTGGTATATTTAGATGCATAAGTATCTTTTTCGCGCAAGTATAATATGGCAATTATATTGATTTAATAGTCATCATAGTTTAAATACAACTAGCTGAGCTGTAATCACAACATACGATAATTAAAATTTTACGTCATAATAATTTACCATAATAACAAGATATCAGAGAAATAAGCCTCTTTTTATTAACTTAAAAAAAAAAATACAGCCATGAATTTTTATAGACATATGTTTATTATTTATCATAAAATTGTTTTTTTAGTACTATCTAAAATTACTCCTAATTTTCCTCCTACAGATACTGAATCCAGTATTGATATTAACAATAAAAATCTTAATCTTAATTTAATTTTATTTACTCTAGAAACATTTGATCTTTCTGATTTAAAACTTTTATTACTTAAATTTAATCATTCAAATATTATTTCTGCGTCTCATTTTTTAAATAATACACCTCCTTGTTATCTTTATTTATTCAATGCCGAAGGTAAATTGTTTGGACATTATGAATTTCATATTCATAAGCCTAACAATCAAAAAGAAGCTGAAGGAGGTTTTGATAACTTTGTTAGTAGTTTAAGTGAAGATATGATTAAGAATTGCGTATATGAGACTATGAAAAAGAATGCTTATACAAGTAATTATAAATTTTATATGCATATAAGCAATAAAAACATTTTAGGAAAAACAAAGTTGCTATTGGTAAAGCAAGATATTTGCTAAATATTGTATTATACTAAGTATAATATAAGTTACATATAACTAATAAGATAAATTTTTATCTTATTTAAGTTAAGGGTATTATAGTAATGGTATAAATACGTTTTTATATATTTATTTATATCATTGTTAAATTTTAAGCCAGTAAATAAGTCGTAGTTCGACTTTTCAATTACAATTAACGCTAACTTTAGAGAAAGTAGTCAAGGGCTCTGCCCTGAACGAATACAGCAATGCTGTATTAGTCTCTTTTTTATTTTGTTAAACCATAAATACATGAAAAATATAAATAATAATAATAATAATAGGAATTTAATTCCTTTTAGTTTAGATTCCTTTAGTTTATCTGATTTTAAAGCAATTATACTTAAATATAGTCATAGGCCAAGCGATAGTATTAATCCTTTTATTACAAAAAAGGCATTACATATCTTGGATTGTGATGAAATTCCTGTAGGGTGTATCTTCTTTAGTCTTCCATACAAAGGGGAAAATGATATAGATCATCATTATTGTGTTAATAATTTTTATGATCTATTAATAGAAACAAGTAAAAATTGATCAAAAGAATTTGGTCATGAATTATTTGATCCATATTTGTTTTATATGAAAATTGTTGTGTCATAAATTAGTATTATTACTCTATAATAAATAAATGCCTCTATAGTAAATCTTATTTTAGGCTAGTACTTTTTTTAATATTCTAATAATAATTGTTATAATAATTTATTATAACAATATAAAAATAGAAATATATTAAATAATAGAAAAAGTTGCTATTGGTACTTTTTTATTATAAGTTAACAAAGTTACATTATAATAAAAATATAATAATATATATTATTTAAGATAAGGGTATTATAGTAATGGTCGTAAATACGTTTTTATAAACTTATTTATACCATTAATAAGAATTAAGCCAATATATATGTCATGTTAGAGTTTTCAGTTATAATTAACTTTAGAGAAAGTAATCTGTCTCTTTTTTCAATAACAATAAAAATAATACTAAACAATGATTAATAACAACAATTTTATAGCTAACAATACAGCTAATATAACGAAGCAATCTAAATAATAATTTAGATGGCGGAAAAACAGATAGAACGAGTGCTCAAGATCTTGCCTTAAATAAAATTATAATAGATAATTTTGAATTCCCTATCGGTGTAAATGATACTATTTTTGTTTTAACGCGTAATAATAGTAAATTTAAGGATGGAATAATTAATATAACAAGTAAAATGATCATAATTAATGAATCAAAATACATAGAGTTACTTGAATTTAGTAAAATATTAGGTGGATTTAATATAAATAAATTAAATATTATAAGTATTAATAATGAATGCAAACCTAATACAATGAACGTAATTAGAACAAATGAAGATTCTCTTTTTATGTATATTGAAATGAATTATGAAACGTTTATGTATTTTTTAAACAATGATGATAACTTTATGGAATATAATAAAAATACTTTATATATTTTAAGAAATGGTGACTTTTTAGACATTAAAAATTTATTTGCCTATATTGGTGGATACCAGTGTAACATAGGTAGAGGTGGAAGTCAAAAAGCACATATTTTAAGTCCACTGGACCTTAGGTTATCTTCTTATATGATGGCTATGTTTATCGGTAATTTTAAAGAACTTTCTTCTTTAAACTCATTTAATGGTTTAAGTAAGGATAGATATTTAAGTTATATGGCTAAACCTAGACCTCAATTTGTAAGCATTAATTTGGATAATAATTTACATTGTCAATATAAAGCAATAATAATAGATAAAATGCCTTTATATTGTAAAAATAAGGATTTAGGGCAATATTTTTTAGAATGTTCAAACCTTGAGTGTTATAATAATATATTTACTTAAAAACTTATTACTTAAAATCGTTATTATCTGGGTTTAAACAATATAGCTATTAAATAATAGTAAAGGGTTCTAAAAAGATAAAAATAATGGAAAATTTTGTAAAGACATATATTTTTTATAAAGTACCATCTACTACTTTGTATCGTTATATAAAATCTGGTAAATTATATAAATATAAATATTATTTTCGTGTTAAGGATAATTAATGTTTATAACATTAATTATTATAATAATATGAAGGGAAATTTGCCATTGGTAAGGTAAGATATTTGCTCAATATTGTGTTTTACACTTAAACGTTCGACTCGTTTATTTTCCGCTAATAAATAGATAATTTAATTAAATTATCAACACAAACATTCTTTACAATAGGAGAAGTCGCTACTGGCAGAGCAGGATATCTACTAAATATTGTTGTTAATAACAACTAAGGGTTCAAGTCCCTTCTTCTCCGATTTTATTTTTCGATTATATATTGGCAAATATCCAACCTTAGTGGCGAATATTATACATATTTTAGAGAATATCGTCTCTTTTCCGCAATACAATTGGCATGATAGTATTAGTTTTTAGAGAAGAATGTCTCTTTTTTTTATAAATAATAATAAAATAAAGTAATGAAGAATATAAGAAATATGTTTAATGGTTTAAATAAGTTTAATTTGAATAAGTTTTTAATTATATTTATGGTTGGTTTTGTTTCTAGAATTTTGGTTGGTTATTTTTATAATAATGTTTATTTAGATTTTTTTAATACTGTGTCCCTTTTAAATTCTACATGTATGTCTGCTTTTATAGTTTTAATTCAAGGGTTTGTACATTACTTTAACAATATTCCATTTTTTTCATATATATATGAAATATATAATATCATTATCAATAATTTTTGTTTTATTGTTAGAAAGCTTATTTATATAAATAAAAGAATATTTTCTTATAAACTTGAAAATATTAAAATATCTTCTATTATTAAAGGTACTAAGTACTTATTTAATACAGATAAAGCTACTTTGGATCTTAATCAACCAGATACTTCTTCAAAAAATGATTATAAAACAAAAATTATTGATAGTAAATCTATAAAGGAAAATTCTTATACGTTAGAAAAAAATTGTAAGAATGTATCTAAAAAAGCGTTACCTAGACAGGGATATCAAGAACGAAGTTTCGCAAGAAGACTTGAGATTATTCAGATAAGAGAACAAGCTGAGAGGATAGCACAAGAAAGACTACGTTCTGGATCTATGACGGGTGGAGAAATTAATATCGATACAAATTCATCTTCTCAGATAGGAAGTAATAGAATAAGGGATGAAGAGCGTAGATATCAAGAAAGTTTAGTATTACCCAGTATACTTAATGGCCCCCTACTTCGTCCTAATAACTACAATTATAATAATAACCTATTACTTATGCAACCTCGTGTTAATAATAACTTTGCAGTTTATAATACTTCAGCGTATTTTAATTCTCAAAATAATTATCAAAATTCTACTCAAAGTAATAATAATACTGATAATAACCAAAAGAATAATTATAGAGATAACAGTGAAAATAGAACTAATAATAGTACTAGTAATAGTAAGTAATAATAATATCAGCATGACTATAAGATAGACTTTAGGGAATACAGTCTAGGGGCAGAGCCCCTGGACTAACACAGCAAAGCTGTGTTAGTCTCTTTTTTTAATATATATGAATAAAAATATGAATAATATAAAGTTAAGTAATAATATATTACATCCTAATTGAATAACAGTGTTTTCAAAATTACTATACAAGGATTATTACTATGATGATGAAAATGACTACTATAATGAGGAGGAAAATTAATATAAAGATTTAGGGGAATATATAGATATTTATGATGATCAATGAGGGGATGAAATATACGATTATGATAATGACGACTATGATGATTATGATGATTATGATGGTGATGATTATGAAAATTAATATAGAATGGTGTTACTACATCCAAATTATGTTTAGCTTATTTTAAAGATAGTGTATGGAATTTTGATGCAAAGTTTATCTACAGATAAACTTTACAATAATTTAATTATAAATTAAAAATTAAATAAAGAGCATAGTTTAATTGGCAAAACTTGAAGCTTCAAACTTTATGTTCTCAGTTCAAATCTGAGTGCTCTTGAAGGGGGGAATTCTCCCCCCTCCCCCGCTAAAACAAAGATACGGTGTTTTTGTAATATCCCATGTTTATTATTATCTATCTATTATTAAATATATGCTTTACTCTTAAAAATCAAGCATATATTTAATAAGGTTTTTTAGCTTAGTTTGGTAAAGCGAGCTCTTGATAAGGGCCTGTCCAGTGTTCGAGTCACTGAAGAATCATGAGTAGGAATTAAGGTAAAATAAATTTAACTTTTAGCTTCAGAGGAAATTGCCTCTTATTTTTATTTCCCGTTATTCTTATTTGGCGTTGTTCTTATTTAGCGTAAACTGTCTATCAGAGGAATAAGCCTCTTTTTAATAAAAATAAATAATAAAAAAAAAAATGTCGATTAATAAATTTTTAACCTATTTTGTATACATCTATAATCTATTAACTCTAATTCTTATATTAATTTCTTTTTGTTGTTTGTTTACACAGTTTTTTGATCTTTATTATTACCAAGATGTTCATGATGCTATTGTATATAATGTTTATGATTCTGATTGTATGTATAGAGATGATAGCAGTATAAGGGAACACGACAGAGATGATACTTCTTCTTTATGTAGTTGTTCATCTTGTACTTGTTCTAACCCTAGTGTTAATGTATCTAGTGCTATTTCTACCTTAGTTAATAAATATAAAAACGTGGGTAAAAGACATATTTACTGATTTCTTTTTGAAAAAGATAAATCTAATTTCAATTCATACGACAGGTTTAAAACTACTTGAAATCCTAATACTATAATTCTGGATGAACTTAAGAAAAGGTTTCGGAGTAATCAAGAGAAAATATTGGTTAATAAACGAACATTAGCTTGATTTTTTAAAAGAAGTAAACCCGGTGGTGGGAGAGGTTTATAAACTTTACCGTACTATTAGGTAATATTATACCTTTTTTTTGTCAGAGAATGTCGTCTCTTTTTATTTTATAAACATACACACTATTATGATATTACAAAATTTCAAAGAAAAGTTGTCTAAACTTAAAAATAGACTTTTTAGCTCCTATTTAGTCAAAAAAATTTTTACTAAAGTTAATTTTAATAAATTCCTTATTATCTTCACTGTTGGTATTATTTCTAGAGCATTTGTTAATAATATTTGTGGTATAAATGTCTATGTAGATTTTTTACATTATATATCTATATTATATTATATAGCTTTCTCTATTTTTATCGTTGTTGTTCATGATGTAGCTAGCTATACTGAATTTAGTCTTATTCCTGTTTTTATAATAGATTTTTTTAATTTTATTATAAGTAAAGTAAAGCTTGTTATAGAGTCTTACACTAAATTAGTTTATATTACTATAAAAAATAATATGTTATTGTTTAGTAAATTGAAATACGAAGATTTTAAGATTAATTCTATTAGAAAAGTAATAATAGATTCATATTTAAACTTTAAAGATAAAATGTTTTTAGAAGACTTATCAAACGAAAAAGACATTAGTGATAATACTAAGGATACTATTTTAAATACTTATGTATTAAATAGAAATAAAGATAGTTCTAGTAACCCTAATTCTAGTAGTAGACATTCTTCTAGTGGTAGACATCATTCTAGTAGTAGACCTAATTCTAATAGTAGACATCATTCTAGTGGTAATAGTAGAAGTGATACTAGTTTTAATGGAGGTATTCGAAATAATGATTCTAGAACTATGAATAATAGTGCAAATACAAGTAATAATGTCGTTCAATCTAATACTAATAATATTGAGGGTAATGGTCTTTTATTTGAGAAAAGATTTTATATAGGTACTATGAATGATGGTAGAGGTTCTATACCTTTAGTTAGTCCAGCTACAACTGTAGCACCTCTTGCTTCGCACGAAAATCATAATTCTTCATTTCCATATGCTCCTTTACCTGCTCTTGCGTATGTTCCTAATAATAGTCCTAATCGAACAATGCCTGCTGGTCCTATTACTTCACGGCTTACTACACCTTCTTTACCTTCATTCCCTGGTTCAGTTAATTCAGTAAATAATACTGAATTAATATGATCTGTTAATCCAGCTAATCCTGACCCAGTTGCTAATAATACTAATACTCGTTATAGCAGTTCTAATTATTCTAATTCAATAGCTAGTACTCCAGCTATATCTCCTAATAATAGTAACACTCGTTATAGCAGTCCTGATTATTCTAATGCAGTATCTAGAGCACGAATAGACGCTGGTATACCTAATACACCTCGATCTTCTACTAGTACTAATCAACGTACATTAGGATTAAATGCTTCAAATGAGCGTTTATGATTAATGACTAGGGATGCTCCAGGACCTAGTAATTGATTGGCTAATCCTGTTTATCTAAATAATTCTCATGAAAATATATGATTACCTTCTACAAACAATACACCTGCACAAAGTGTGGATTGGGTGGCTCGCCAAAATGCTGTTGCTACTAATTTTCAACAAAGAGTATTACAAGAAAATATTGTTGTAGCTAATCATACTCCTGTAGCTAATTTAGGTGCTGTACACACTTATCAACAAAGAGTAAGAGAAGAAGGTTTGGAAAGAAGTAAATTTTCTACCTATAGTCCTGTATTACCTAATGAATATGTAATAGATAATAAAGGTATTCTAGGTAGAGCTAAATTAGGTATAAAATCTTTTAGTAATAAAACACTACAGAATATAGAAAGTGTTTATCTTAAATACACTGATATAAGTAAACGAAAATTTGTATGAACTCTTTGAGAAAGTACTTCAGGAAATTACGAATCATATGAAGACTTTAAAGAATCTTGAGATCCTAAAACAAGTCTTTGAAGTGAAATTAAATCTAGAACTAAAAAAGATTTACAGAGTGATATTGAAAATATTTTAGGTGTAACCAAGAATAGAAAAGGTTTAGGTTTAGGTATTAGTAATAGAATTGAATCTATTCGAGTTGTTAATACAGGGGTTACTAGACAAGTGGAAAACTTAGTAGATAATAACCAACCATTTACTAATCATAGAGATAATATAGCATCAAATGACAATACAACAAGTGCTTGCGAAGCAGAAGTAGTTAAAACTAGTCATAAACACAGGCATGGTCATAAACATAGTCATGGTCATAAACATAGTAATGGTCATAGAAATGGTAGAAAAAAATAGTGATTAGGTTTTATTTATAACTATTTGTCGTGCGAAGAGGTTTATCTAGTCCATTATATAAACTCTATAGAATAATGTCTCTCATTACTTTAGAGAATATATGTCTCTTTTTAATTAAATATTAAACAAATATATGAAAAATAATAACAATAAATATTTCAATTCAAATTTCAACATGAACATTAATTACATTTTTATGCGTTTAAGATTATTTCTTTTATCTCCTGTTTTTCCTTTAATTATGATATTAGGTACAATACTTTTTGTAGTTTTTATTATTTATTCAAGTCCTGTTATGTTATGTGATGATAATGGTTGAACTTTATATGAGTTGAAAAATCAGTTGACATCAGAGTTGGCTAAGTACAGAGTATCTCTTATAAATATTGAACAATATTCTGATCTACAGGAACAATTAAAACAAATTTCGCGTCCAAATTTCAGAAATTTTAATTTAGAAGAACATTATACAAATATGTGTCAGAAAGCAATAATGGAACATAATAAAGCACTAACAAATTTAAATAACTTAGAAGCTTCTATTAAAAGAATTGAACCTAATTTTAATATGCCTGTTACTTGTAATTACCATGGCCGTGTTGGAAGAGGGTTTTAAAAAACTAAATTTTAGAGAATACAGTCTAGGGGCAGAGCCCCTGGACCAACACAGCTTTGCTGTGTTAGTCTCTTTTTACATAAAATAAAATAAATAAGATAAATTTTATCTTATTTAAGATAAGGGTATTATAATAATGGCATAAATGTTATTATACGTTAAAGTATTATTTGGTGTTATTCTTAAACGTAAACTGTCTATGAGAGAAATAAGTCTCTTTTCTAATAAAATATAAATAAATAATATGAAAAATTTCTTTAATAAACTATCCTATCAACATATGTGTGTTGGTTATTATAAAATTATGTTTATAATTTTAACTCATTTTAATTATTTTCCTATTATAATGATTTATGATTACAGTGTCAATATTGATAATAATAATATTAATTTAATTTGCTTTACCTTAAAAACTTTAAGATATTCAGATTTAAATTCATTATTATTATTATTTAACTCTAAAGGTACTAGTTCTGTGTCTCACTATTTAGATGAAGATGATATATATTCTAATTATATAAATATTTTTGATTCTAAAGGTAAAATGATTATATCCATAGGTTTTGATATTCAGATATTAAATAGTTTATATCATAAACTAGCTTTTAATCTATTTGTTGCTAGTATAATGAATAATATACTTAGAGATTATGCTTATTATATAATGATAAATAATGTTTCTTTTGGAGCTACTGATGATTTATATATTCATATAAGCAATAAAAATTTATTAGATTAACTATAAAATAATAAAATTATTGGATATAGTTATTAAAAAGAGTTGGTATATAGTGTTTTATCTAGTCATAAATACGTCATAAATACTAGTATTGTGTTTGTTTAATATTTTAATTATATTTACGATTTGTGTCGATTCGAATTCGGCTGGCCGTGTTGGAAGAGGGTTTTAAAATAAAAGTGCAATAAAAATCTTAAATTAAAAATACTTAATTATCTATTTTAATAAAGATAACTTAATAATGGCCCTACTTGCCAAGGCTTTGGCAAAGGGTAAAAGAAATAAATAAGTATAGTTATAAAGTAATTTAATTTTAATTGTAAAATTAAATTACTTTAAAGGAGGATTGGTAGAGCTGGTTTAATACAATTGTCTTGAAAACAATCAAGTAGTAATACTTCATCCGTTCAAATCGGATATTCTCCGGGTAAGCTTTAGAGGGTTTTGCCTCTTTTTAATTAATTAATTAAAGATTAAAACAAATGGATAACAAAAAATTAAACCTAATTTTACCTAAATCAAATAAAGAAATAAAGTTAAATTTCATTGTGCAATTTAAAGATGATTTTATTGATAATGGTACTAGTAATAAATATAGTCTTGAACGTTTTATAACAACTATTGAAAACAGTTTAAGTAAAGGGTCTACCTATGATTGTTTATCAATATCAATGTTATCATTAACTTGAAGTAATAATAATGATAATATTAACTTAGATAAGGGAGTTGATTTTGGAGTTAAATGGGTATATAATAATGAAGATTCTATATATCGTCTATTTGGTTATATATACAAGGAAGCGTGTGATAAAATATTGTATGAAGATAAGTCAATATTTGGACTTAATGTAAATTTTATAGGTATATCTATGTCTACCTATGATTTACCTATGTTCCCTCTTGATAGCGTGATAATTATTCCCGATGATAGCTTGATAGCTATTACCGATAATCCCTTTCTTTCTGAGTAATAGTTAAATTATAAGCTATTTAACACTTTAGAGAAAAATTGTCTCTTTTTAAATATATAAAACAATAAAAATTTAATGATAGTAATAAACAATTTAGTTTCTTATAATCATCTATATAGTTTTATTTTTGTGTTTTCAATGTTCTTATATAAGGATTATTACTATGATGATGAAAGTAATTACTATAATGAGGAGGAAAATGAGTATAAAGATATTTATGATAATGAAGGAGGAGATTATAGTTCTTATCATGATAATGATGAAGATTATGATTATGATGAGGATTATGGTAATTATCCTGATGATAATTAATATAGCAACGTTATAATATATACACTTTAGAGTAGTTTAGTCTAGGGGGGGGGGG
>Ga0302224_10000342_pt1 | contig 25316 bp, 19 predicted proteins | sample II_Palsa_E3_1_FD_193520 | JGI IMG/M metagenome (GOLD analysis project Ga0302224, IMG submission 193520) | Peat permafrost microbial communities from Stordalen Mire near Abisko, Sweden - II_Palsa_E3_1 | ecosystem: Environmental > Terrestrial > Soil > Palsa > Peat permafrost | place: Sweden... | reverse complement strand
TGAAAGATTTAGGTATCCCATATCCAAAATACGGTGTTGCTGAAAGTGCTGAAGAAGCATTAGAAGTTGCACACCACGTTGGTTACCCGGTGCTGGTTCGCCCAAGCTATGTGTTAGGTGGACAAGGCATGAGCATCGTGATCAATGATGAGGATTTGGAAAAAGCTGTAGTTAGCTTGCTTAAAAACCTGCCGGGCAACCGCGTGCTGATTGACCATTTCCTGGACCGTGCTTCTGAAGCAGAATCGGATTCGATAAGCGATGGCGACGATGTGCATATCATCGGTTTAATGGAACACATTGAGCCCGCCGGTATCCACTCAGGCGATTCATTCGCGGTGCTGCCACCGTTTGACTTGTCGGAGAACGTGATCAGCAAAATGGAAGAATATACCATTAAAATTGCCAAAGCATTAAACGTACGTGGCTTACTTAACATCCAGTTCGCGATAAAAAATGAGGAAGTTTATGTGATAGAGGCCAATCCACGTGCATCACGTACGGTGCCTTTCATCGCGAAAGCATACGATGTGCCTTACATCAACATCGCAGCCAAGATCATGCTGGAAGCTAATAAGCTGAAAGATTTTACGATAGTGCGCAAGCTGGAAGGCTATGCGATAAAAGAACCGGTATTCTCATTTGATAAATTCCCCGAAGTTAACAAACAACTGGGCCCAGAAATGAAATCAACCGGCGAAGCTATCCGCTTTATACCAAACCTGCAGGATCCATACTTCAGGCACTTGTACAAAGAGAAATCAATGTATTTGAGCAAATAGCCCCCCTGCCCCCTAAAGGGGGAGTAATATAAAAAGGCCGAAAGATTACTTTCGGCCTTTTCTATTTAAAAACCTTGCATATCAGTTCCCCCTTCAGGGGGGGTTAGGGGGCTAATCTACCACCAAGCCGGTAGCCTCAAAGGTTAACTGTTTAGGATTATTGGCGTGCTGTGCTTTCTGACCCGCAATCTGCTGACTATCATCAGCCAAAAACTGCCTTGCGGCAACACCTTCAACAACCACGGTTTGGCCTTTCAGGTCTTCGGGGATAGTTATATCGTATTTAGAAAAATGCACCGCGATGGTTTTGCCATTCCCGGCAGCAATTTCAAACCAGCCACCTTTGGTTTTGGTTACTTTAGTTACTACACCGCGAATGGTAGTGCTGATACGCGTTTTAGTACCCATAAAGGCATCCAGTTTTGGCGCTGCTATCAATTCGGCGGTATTAGGTTTTGAACCATAAATAGTGCCTCTCGTTGCTGAATGTTGCGCGAAAGTTAGTGTTGATGTAAATATGGTTAGGGCAAGCAATAATGTTTTCATGTTATGAGTATTTAAGTTTATAACATTTTTTTTGCTGCTTGGTTTGAAGTTCTTGGCATTCTGCTATTTGTCATTTTATTTTCCGTTTGTCACCATGAACTTGTTTCAGTACTCACAGGATAAACAAACTTGCAAAGCTTCACCTTTCACGAGAGATGCTGAAATAAATTCAGCATGACAATAAATGAGGTCATTCCCGTTGTTTGTGTCCTCACAAACAACTTTTTTAGTGAGTGATTGCCTGTGGGGACACAGGCAATGGTTAGATTCTGCTCGTTGTGACTCCGTTCAAAATGACAAGGAGAAAGCCGAGATATTATCCAAACAATAACCCAAACACCTCCTCAATATTCCCAACTGTTTTTACTTCAATTTTATAGCGGGAAAGGTTTATCTCCCGTTGTTTGTGTCCTCATAAACAACTTAATTAGAAATAATTACCTGTGGGGACACAGGCAATGGAGAATATTACTTCTTGTCATTCTTCACAGCGTTCAGAATGACAAGGAAAAAAAGAATACCTTGAAAAATCAATACCCATCCCTGCCACAACACAGTCCATCGCACCCTCCTCATGGGAGGGGATTAAAAAATCTTATCCAAATAATAACCCAAAAACTTCCTCGATATTCCCAACTGTTTTCACTTCAATTTTATAGCGGGAAAGATCGATCCGTTTTTTATCCTTGCCGCCGGATGGCAGGTTGTATTTGGAAATAAAAATCTGCTCAAAGCCCAATTTTTCAGCTTCGGCAATACGTTGTTCAACCCGGTTTACGGCGCGTATTTCACCCGAAAGACCAATCTCACCCGCGAAACAGGTTTTAGATGGGATTGGAATATCCTCGTTTGAAGAAATAATAGCAGCCGCAAGTCCTAAATCAATAGCCGGATCTTCGACACGGATACCACCTGTGATATTCAGGAAAACATCTTTGATGCCTAATTTAAAGCCGCAGCGTTTCTCCAGCACCGCTAAAAGCATGCTCATGCGTTTGGTGTCAAAACCCGTTGCGGTACGCTGTGGTGTGCCATATGGCGAAACACTTACCAGCGCCTGGGTTTCTATCAGCATGGGGCGCATACCTTCTAAAGTTGCCGATATGGTAATGCCGCTTAATGGCTCATCACGTTGTGATAGTAATATTTCGGATGGATTAGATACCTCGCGCAAGCCCTCGCCCAGCATTTCATAAATACCCAATTCCGATGCCGAACCGAAACGATTTTTAACCGCCCGCAGAATACGGTAAACATGGTGCCTGTCGCCTTCAAACTGTAAAACAGTATCAACCATGTGCTCCAATATTTTCGGACCAGCAATCATCCCGTCTTTCGTTATGTGGCCGATCAGAAATACCGGGGTAGAACTTTCCTTCGCAAAACGCAGCAATTCCGCGGTACATTCGCGAACCTGCGACACGCTGCCCGGTGTAGATTCAATATGTGAAGAATGCAAGGTTTGTATCGAATCAACCACCACCAAATCCGGCTCCAGTTGTTCTATCTGTTTAAATATATTTTGGGTTGAAGTTTCAGTGAGGATGTAACAACCTCTGCCAAAGCGCAAAGTTTCCCCGTCTTGATTTTTGATTCTTGACTCTTGCTTCTCGTTAGGATCTAATCGCTCGGCTCTCATCTTAATCTGCCGTTCGCTTTCCTCGCCCGAGATATAAAGCACCTTCAAATTAGGCATGCTCAAAGAGAGTTGCAACATCAGGGTTGATTTGCCAATGCCCGGTTCACCACCAATCAATACCAATGAACCAGCCACAATGCCACCGCCTAAAACGCGGTTAAACTCCTTATCAGGCGTGAGCAAGCGTTGTTCTTCGCTGAAAACAATGTCAGGGACCTCAATCGGCTTATTGGCGCGTTGGGTAGATGTTGAGTTGCCGGTAGCTTTCCAATCGGGTACAGATGCATTCGGTTTCTCGATGATTTCCTCCACAAAGGTATTCCACGCTCCGCAGGACGGGCATTTACCCAACCACTTTGCAGCCTCGAAGCCACAACTTTGGCAGAAATATGCGATTTTAGATTTAGCCATTTTTGATGTGCGAATATGCAAATGTGCGGATTTTTCGCCACATATACTAATTTTATTAGCAAAGCATATCTTCTATGTCATTGCTGTAAGGAATGAAGCAATCGCGAACTGTGCATATTCGCCTTGCCTATGTGCTATTGCATCGTTCCTCGTAATAACAAGTAGGAATTACGCAATCACATAAATTTTATTCTGCTGTAGCCAATCCTACCAAAGCCTCAATCCAAGTTGGCGAATCATTCAGGCTTTCAACCAATTGTACATGCTCTCCGCCAAGGGCTTTAAATTCATCACCATACTCGCGGGTTACTTCATAAACAGTTTCCAGGCAATCAGCCACAAAGGCCGGGCAAAATACCAGCAGGCGTTTTTTTCCTTCGGCAGCCAGTTTGGCTACAATTTCGCTGGTATAAGGCTGCACCCAGGGGTCGCTGCCCAGGCGCGATTGGAAACAAATGGTATATTTTTCTTTCGGGATATTTAACTTTTGGGCGATAAGTCGCGCCGTATGGTGTGATTGCGCCGAGTAGCAAAATTTATTGGTATTGTTTAAAGTCTGGCAGCAATCAGCCGATTTTAAGCAATAATTATGGGTATGATCAGAATTGATCAGTTGCCTTTGCGGCAAACCATGAAAGCTGAACAAAATATGATCGAAGGTTTCGGGCTGATACTTTAACGCGTTATCGGCAAAGGTTTGGATCATCAGTTCGTTATCATGAAACGAGTTAATGAATGATATATTTGGCGATGTTGGCCATTTACCAACCAAGCCCATCACCTTTTCGTAAACCGACCCCGTACTTGCCGAAGCGTATTGCGGAAACATCGGGATCACTTTAATGTCCTGTACCAAAGCATCCTTAAGTCTTTCCAAAGCCGACTCTATCGACGGGCTTTGATAACGCATCGCCAACTCAACTATATATTGGTCGCCAAGTTTATCCTGTAACAGATGCTGTTGTAATTTACTGTAATGCAGCAATGGCGAACCGGTTTTCTCATCCCATATCTCGCGGTATAATTTGGCAGATTTGGGGCCGCGGGTTGGCGCTATAATGCCTTTAACTAAAAATGTGCGGGCTATCGGGTTTATATCAATAACACGAGCATCCATTAAAAATTCGCGCAAGTATTTGCGCACATCAGCGTTTGAAGGGCTATCAGGAGTACCTAAATTAACCAGTAAAATTCCTTTTTTACTCATCATAATTATAGTGGCAAAAGTAAATAATTTTGGTACTGCAATTGGTACTCAAGGCCATTTTATTACTAAGATATGATTAGAATCACATTTTGATTTGGCCCAAAAACAGGTTAAAATAAAAAAAGTGAAATTTATTTTTGAAGAATAGCTGAATGTCCTATATTTGCAGTCCCAAAACAAGGGAGTTTAGCTCAGCTGGTTCAGAGCATCTGCCTTACAAGCAGAGGGTCACTGGTTCGAACCCAGTAACTCCCACTTAATAATCAAACGCTTACGGTTTAAAATCCGCTAAGCGTTTTTTATTTGCATACAATTTGCATATAGCATGTGCGTTTTAATTATGTGATTAATCTAAAAAAAAATACCTGTGTATCCTTTTTTTAGATTAATGCTAAGTACGTTAATATTTTTTGACTTCTATTTTGGGCAACACTATCTAACGCGCGGTAAAATCATCTTTTAAATTACAAGCTCTTTAGCTATCTTTCAAATGCTCCTTTATATCAACAGATTGGTTAATTAACATTCCTAGCAAAGATTTAATCATTAATCATATATTAGTTGGTAATCTAAATTAAATAGACGTAAGTAATATGCTACCCGAGTTCATTAAAAACAGAGTTAAAGATTTATGGAATAAGTTTTGGGCTGGAGGAATCTCTAACCCTTTAAACGCCATTGAGCAAATAACATACTTATTGTTTATTAAGCAAATAGACGATAATGATAAACAAAACATCGCTAAGGCCGATTTATTAGGACACAGATATCAATCAATATTTACTGGCGAATTTGTTGCGCCGGGAAGTAAAGAAGCAATTCAAAAGGACATATTGAGTTGGAGCAATTTTAGTAAAATGCCTTCAGAAGAAATGTATAATTTGGTTCAAACAAAAGTTTTCCCATTTATCAAACAACTTGGAGATGAGAATTCGTTTTTTACTAAACACATGCAAAATGCAGCATTACTTATCCCAAGTTCAAGACTATTAACGGAAGCCGTTAAATCAATAGATGCAATATTTTATGAATTAAAAAAAGAAAATCGCTTTATTGATGCACAAGGTGATTTTTATGAGTATTTATTAAGTGAGTTAAATCATGCCGGAAAAAACGGACAATTCAGAACGCCCACACACATCATTGAATTAATTATTGAACTCTTAAAACCCAAACTGGGGGACAAAATCGCTGATCCTGCTTGTGGTACATCAGGTTTCTTATTAGGTGCTTACAAATATTTAGTGACGCAATATACGAGCGAAGACTATTGTCAACCCGACGACAATGGTTTCTTAAGAGGGTCGTTAGCTGATAATCTGGTTGACGAAACCATGAAAGAACAATTAGAAAAAGAAACATTGTTTGGATTTGATATTGACCCAACAATGATTCGAATAGGCTTAATGAATTTGATGATGCATGGCATTAGTCAGCCACAAATTGATTATAAGGACACACTAAGTAAACATTATAATCAAGACAATAATTATGATGTTGTTTTAGCAAATCCGCCATTTACGGGAAAAATAGATAAAGGCGATTTAAATGACACATTTAGTATAAAGACTACTAAAAGCGAGTTGCTTTTTTTAGAGAGAATTTATAAAATGTTGCGCATGGGAGGGACTGCTGGTGTTGTTGTTCCACAAGGCGTTTTATTTGGAAGCGGTAAGGCCTTTATAGAAACTCGTAGATTATTAATAGACAAATGCGAGCTAAAAGCCGTTATATCTATGCCAAGTGGCGTTTTTAAACCTTATGCAGGGGTATCAACGGCAATTCTTATTTTTACCAAAGGGGGCGATACAAAAGACATTTGGTTTTTTGATATGATAAGTGACGGTAAAAGTCTTGACGATAAACGGACAGATTTGAAAAAACAGAATGGAAAAAGAGATTTTGGTGATCTGCATTTTATTATACAAGAATATGAGAAGAGAGAAAAAAATACTAATAGAACACTCCAACATTTTACTGTTCCGAAATCGGAAATAGTAGAAAATGATTATGATCTAAGTTTTAGTAATTACAGAGAAGAAGTATATGTGGAAACTAAATATGAAGATCCTCAAAAAATTTTAGATAAAATATCGCTCATTGAAGATGAGATAAGCAAAGGAATTGACGATTTAAGGGTGGTTTTATCATGGAATTCAAAATAAAGGATTTAATAACAAATAAAATTTCTGGTGAATGGGGTAAAGAACCATTACAAGGAGAGGGTATTAAAATTATTAGAACAAGTAATTTTACAAATCTTGGAGTAATTGACTATGATGACATTGTTTACCGGGAGATATCCCCAAACAAAATCTCGCAGAAAAAATTAAAAAGGGGAGATATAATAATTGAAAAATCTGGAGGAAGTCCAAATCAACCAGTTGGTAGAGTTGTATTTTTCGATTTAGATTCGAATGAAAATTACCTCTGTAATAATTTTACAACAATACTTAGACCTGATAAATCAAAGGTATATCCATTATTTCTTTTTTATCAGTTATTTATCGGCCATTTAAGAGGAAAAACACTAAAATTTCAAAATAAAACTACGGGCATTATAAATTTAAAGCTTGATAAATATCTGAATGAGGTTATAAATATTCCACCGTTAAACGAGCAAATTCCGCTTGCACAAGTATTTCGTCAATCTGAAATGCTCATTAGTAGAAGAAAAGAAAGCAACAAATTATTAGACTTGTTTTTGAAAAACATCTTTTTTAAAATGTTTGGTCAAGGTAATGATTCGATTTTTCCACTTAAAACATTAAATGAAATTTCAATAAAGATCACCGACGGAGAACATGGAACAGTTGAAAGGATTAATCATGGTCGACTCTATTTGATGGCTAGAAATATTACTAATTCTAATGAATTAGATTTTTCTGAGATTTCTTATATAAGCGAAAAAGATCATCAGAAAATATTTAAGCGCTGTAATCCTATGAAAGATGATCTACTTATGGTTTGCGTCGGCGCAACTATTGGTAAAGTCGCCTTAGTTCCAGACATACAAGAATTCAGTATAGCGAGGAGCGTAGCATTAATAAAACCTAACAGACTTAAAATTAATCCTAGATACCTTATAGGGTTTTTCAATACTAATTTTGGACAACGTCAGATTAAAAACAAAAGTAATGAATCTGCACAAGCTGGGTTATATACGGGCAATCTGAAAAAAATCAAAATTCCAGTACCCTCTAAAGCATTGCAAGATGAGTTTTCGATGATAGCCGAAAAAGTTGAGGCTATAAAAACCCGATATACAAATAGTCTTAAAGAACTGGAAAATCTATTTGGTTCATTAAGCCAACGAGCCTATAACCTAAATCTTATTTTAAAAAGTCCGTTGGAATACATTGATGAATACTACGCTGAGACCGAAAAGAATGAGGTATTAGATAAAATAATAAAATCCGATAATTCCAAACAAACTAAAAAAACGGATAAAAAAGAGATTAAGGAATTGCAAAAAAGCAAGATTACGTGGGAGGCGGTAAGTAGTCAACAAATTGCAGAATGGATAAAAGAAAGATACGACGGATTTCATTTTTCAAGCGAAATGCTAATCCGTTTTTTACAAGATGAATGCATGACTTTTCCAGATTACTATTCATCTGAGCAATTAAAGAAACAACCTCGCCTTAATGGAACAGAAGACCTAAAGTCTTTTATATTTTCAGCGCTTAATAGTGAAAACCCCTTTATAAAACTTAAGCAACACTTTTACAATGCTGAAAAAAAAGACACTTTTTTAAATGTTAATGACCTTGATTTTGAGCTGTTCGAGTCAAAAGATACAAAGAATCGTTCGGGAATATTTTTCAGTATAATTGACCAATGAAGTTAATTAGCGTAAAAATATTGGGCAATGATTTTAGAAGCCTTACAGCAAACAAACTTTACAAGTTTAATTATTCATTTCGTAATGATAGACTTTCTACCAAAATTTTCGCAGGTTTAAATGGAAGTGGCAAATCGAATTTTTTAGAGTTATTCTCTGAAATATTTTATTACCTAGAAATATACCATCTACCAATGGTAGGGAATGCTGAAAAGAGCAACAAAAACTTTGGCTTTGAGATTGAATACTTTTTATCTCTCTCTGATGAAAATAAAAAATTGCTTTTAGGAGAAGTGATTGAGGATAAATTCATTCAGGTTAGAATAATAAAAAACCTCGACGATTGGCCAAAATTTAGTATTAAAAAATTATCTGAGGATGGCTACAGTATAGGAGTTACAGAATTTACTAATCTTCTTTTACCCACAAAAGTAATCGCTTACACATCTGGCCAAAACGAGTTGCTGAGCAACCCTTACCACAAAATTAAATATCATTATTTTAAAGAGTTTTCCAACCAAAAGGAATTCTCGGAAATTCCTTTAACACAATCTCATCGCCTTTTTTTCCTCGACTATAGTACCAATTTTTCCATTTTTATTGCCAACATGCTTTTGGCAAATGAAAAAAAATTATTGTATTTAAAGAAAGTATTGAATATTAATAATTTGAATGCTTTTCGAATAACCATAAACATGGTTGATGTATACAGAAAAGCAATTCCCGTTAGTGATACATTACTTACTAATATTAATAAACTTAAACTATGCGCGACATCATGGATCGAAAAAAGAATCGATAAGGAAAACCTATTAATAATAGATTATTTAGTAGACGATGCCACTAAAGAGGCCTTTGCATTTCATTTTACAACAGCTTTTAATTTGTTCAATGTTTTTTATGAATTAGAGATAATGAATTTATTTCTTGTTAGAAAAGACACAAGAAACTTAATGCTCAAAGTACACAAATCATATAATTTTTCAGACGAATTACCAAAACCTGATCCTTCCAGATTGGTATTCAGAATCGAAAAAATAATAATCAACAAAACAGTAGAACAAGCAGAGGAGAAAACGAAGAATATATACTATAAAGCTCTTTCAGATGGAGAGCATCAATTTAATGAGGTAATTGGAACTATATTAATGATGGAACAAGAAGGATGTTTATTTCTAATAGATGAACCGGATACCCATTTCAATCCGAAATGGAGAGCTAAATTAATAGCAATGTTCAATTATATGGCAGCAGAGGCATTTAGTAATGATGATGCCATAAAAAAGGTGAGAACACAAGAGATAATTATTACAACACACTCGCCATTTGTTGTTTCCGATTCATCAAGCGATGACGTTTACAGATTTACTAAAACAAATGGAGTTGTTGAATATGACAATCCAATCATTCAAATGTATGGTGCGTCGATTTCTTTAATCCTTGAAGAGATATTTGAAAAAGGAGAAAGTATTTCTGAAATGGCCATAAAGGAGTTGGAAGAAATGGTTAAAAATATAACTACATTGGATCAGCTAAGGCATGTTATAGATAGACTAAATTCAGAGTTTGGCGATTCTGTAGAAAAATTCGATTTATTTAGCAAGTTGAACGCCATTAAGCGTGAGATAGAAAATCATAAAAGTTAATGTTGTATTTTTATAAGTCTATATCGCCAGATTCCATTGAAAATCTTCATAATTATTTACACTTTTTTTTTACGAAATTATTTGCGGAAGTCCATCCTACTTACGACCATGCTTATTACATCGACCCCAATTTTCAAGATATCATTGACGAATATAAGGTGCAGGTGGATGATAAACTCAATATTATCTTTACAACTTATATGGGCTTGTCACAGCAAAATAAACAAGTTGTCGAAGACATTTATCACACAAACAATGATATTCAAGGAATTTGTGGTCTGATTGTCTCTCCTGTAAAATTTGAAGGGCTACCATTACCAATAAGAACGCCAATTAAAAGTTTATACGACAATTTGTGGGGGGATAACAAAATCCTTGGTTATGTAAAAGTCGTAAACAAGTGCGGAACTCTGAAAACCCATTTCAATAAATTCAGAAAAACAAATGAATATAGTGTTTGTCCTTTTTGTGGGATAGATGGGTTGTTATGTGAGCATGATGATGGCCGGGATGATTACGATCATTATTTAGCAAAATCTGATTACCCTTTCATATCTGTAAACTTTGAGAACCTGTTCCCAATGTGTCATAATTGTAATTCAAAAAATAAGGGACAGGTTGACACTCCTTTTATGCCGAATACGACTGTTCAAAGACCGTTATATTACCCATTGGATAGTACGATTGCAGGCCATGAGATTCATTTAAACATAACCTCGCAGAATACAGATTTGAGTGATCCTGCTAATTGGTCATTGACAGTAAGTTGCGACCCTATACAAAATCACCTCAAGAAAGATTCTTGGGAACAAATTTTTAATATAGAATCGCGTTATAAAGCCATCATTTCTAAAGAAAGTAAAACTTGGAAAGACTGGATTATAAAGAAACATTTCAGACTATGCAAGAAAAATGGCGCATCTTATCAAACCTTTTATGAGGATGCGATTAATGATAATGAAGATTATTTAAATAAAAGTAAGGGCATCTTGATAAAAACATTTTTCGACTTTATTTTAAACGACCCGAATTGCGAATCTTATTTATCTGGTCGAGGAATTATTTAACCCGATACAATCATATGCTTAATATGACAGCTAGACCTATCGCTTGCTTAATTATTTAGTGTTTTTCTGAATATCAAAGAATCTCTTTATATCAATTTCCAACGCCTCAGCAATTTTCAGAAGAGAGATTATGGTAGTATTAACTTCACCTCGTTCAATTCTCCCAAGTTGCCTGTATTCAATTCCCGCTTTATATGCAACCGCCTCCATACTCATACTCCTTTCTTTTCGGGTCAAACGAACCTGTTTGCCGAACTCTTTAAGAAAGTTATCATAGCGGTTATCATCCACGCTACGAAGCTGATTTTAAACTTGCAGATTAATTAGGTCACAAAAGACCTATTTCGTAATATTGCCTATGGTAAATTATTACCTGACCTATAGCAACATATTATAAAATCATTATTATCTCAATATGAAAACCTTATCAAAAATCATTTTAACTACATTGGCGTTGGTAGTATTATCAAACCAATGCAAAGCCCAAAAGATGGAAAAACCTATAACAGACAAATTCACTGGATCAACTTCTATATCTACTACTTTGGAACGTATTTATGCAACAGCCTCCCCGGTAACTACGGGAGTAAACGTAGCGGTGAAAAAGATAGATGATAATTATATTTTAGCTGTAAATATCGTTATCGTAAATGGTGAATCATTTTACAGCATTGATAAAGATAACATGCTAAGTTTGAAATTGGCAGATAATACAGTATTGAACCTAGCAGATGCCGTTGCTACCACTTCAGTTGAAAAACTTATGGGATATAATCGCAGATCAGAATCCATTATTTTCTATACGCTATCAAAGGATGATATGACTAAGCTAATGACTTCTAATGTTACTGCTGTACGTGTAGCCACATCTAAAGGAGATTTTGATTATGATATTGCTAGTAAATACGCCGACTTGATTAAAAAAGAAATTGCCCTATTTAGTATCAATTAGTTTTTCAAAGACAAGTTATTAGCTATAGCTTGGTATATTAATTGACCATAATTAATATATATTTTAATAAAAACACGCCCCCTACTATTTAATAATAGATTTACTGAAATTGATTTTTAAAGGTTCACCATTTTCACGTTTTTCACACTATCAATTTATCATGTTTGGGGCTTGAATATTTTTGACAAATTTGTATCTATCATATCTTATTAGGTAATCCGCAAGGTCTGCCCCCCTTAATTTGGCAGCCTCGCTTGCTTTGTTTTGCAGTAAGTCTGAGACCTTGAATAATGTACCCGGCATTTGTTTGGATAGCTCTAGAGCTTTGTCTCGCCAATTATCTAACGCATTTAAGTCGGGAAACAGATAGACATTCCGCCCGGCCATAGCCTTGCATTTATTTACGTTTAAATTGGTAAGACTACCAACGGCCAACCAAACTAACTTTGGAAAATAAACACTAGCAATTATAGCGGTCTTTTCACTTTCAACGATTCCGACCGGGGTTGAGGGATATTTATTTAAAAGATGCTCGCCAAAACAGCATTGTTGTAGGTTGTAATTATCTAATTTAAGCACTACATGAACCCAGTTGATAAGACTTTTTTGTCCCTTTTTGATCCTTCGTCCAGTTTCAGTATTGTAAAGCATTATTTTACCTGTTCTTATTTTGCCTTGCTTATCAATTTGCCAAAACACAGTTGCCCCCGGCCAATGTTTTGATGTTCCTACATGATAAAGGCTTATTAAATTGCTCACGACATCCTTTTCAAATAAGTTACTAAGCCATTGTATAAAATTGTTTTGGTTGTACCCTTTCCGGCTTTGCTTTAATATTTCCTGTTTGATAGTGCTTAATTCTTTAGCGGGTATCTTCGGCCTTAATATTGGCCGAAATTGTTTACGGTTATCAAATAAAGCGTTGGCATAGCCATCTTTATAAGGATTAAGGTGATAACCGCAATTTATCTCTCGGTCACACCTACCATAGTTATTAGGTAAATGTTCGCCCGTTTGAATATCAAGGTACAGAACAAAAGTCTTTTTTGAACATTCTGGACAAATGTGTTTTCTATTGCTTTTTTCAAATATATACCTATAAGTTTTCATATTTATTTAGACAGTCAAATGTGTGAAAAAAGTGAATTTGGTGAACGGGAATAATAACATTATCAGAAAGAGTCGTTTTGTTTAGCCATAAACGCCACATTTCCAATATTCTTTTTCTCAATAATTACATCAAAAGAATTTAGTCGCTTAATAAAATTTGTTTTGTTGACTGGTTTATGTCCATCTTCTAAACAAAATGTCCTATACTCATTATATAAATATTTTATAAGATTATGAGCATGTGTGCATTTTTCGTAACCGCATTCGTCTATAAATAATCTTACAGTATTTGATTGCTTTTCGTACAACTCTCTTGCCATTTGTGTCGCCTTACAGTCTGTAAAACTCTTTTTTTCCAATAGACGGTTAAGACCCTCTAATGCCCAATTAAATACCCCGGCAAGTTCAGACTTAATAATTTTTTGCGGTAGTTGCTTATCCTGTTCCGCTTCGGGTATTGTAACATCAAAGGGGACTATTATAAGCCGCCTGAAATATGCGTTGGTGTGTTCAACATCTTTTGGTAACTCGTTACAATTAAAGATTAGTTTAGCATATTTGGTTAGTACAAATGGTTGTCCGTAAGGTAATCGAGCTTCTACAGGTTCACCTGAAACTAATTGTTTAAAAATTGATGTTTCAAGGTTTCCGTTTATTTCGCTTGCATAGTTCACCAACTTATTAGCCAACTTTGCCCGGAAATAACCGCTTTCGTTAGTTAAACTTTGCAGGGAGTAGCTCGAAACATTATCAGAGCCTAATAAAGCGTTTACAATTTCAAAAAATACAGATTTACCATTTGCACCCGAACCATACAGTAATAATGTCTTTTCAAGTTTAAGCGTACTTGGTTGTATAAAAATATACCCTAAATATTCTTGAATTATATTTTGCCTTTCTATATCGGGTAGCACTTTATCAAGATAGGCTTTAAACATGGGCGCTGTTGCCTCGGGATTATATTCAAAGGGCAGTTGATAAGTGATAAAGTCGAGGCTATTAAAAGCCCTTAAAACAGGCTTGTTGGCAGTAATCTCAAATGTTCCATTTTGTAGGTTTACAAATACCGCATCGTTTGGCGGTATTGGAGTAGGTAAGTATTCGGTTGAAAGAAATTGTTTTAATAGACGTTCTCTAAATTGATAAAACCGAGCTTCAAACTTTGCTACGCCCATTTTTTCAGCAGCTTCACCTAAAAACTTTTGGAATTCTTCGTTTTCAATATTTTTCCAAAACGCGCCATTAAACAGGTAGATAAAATCATTATTTTTACATAACCCCCATTTGTTATATACTGCTAAGGCTCTAAGATTCTCAATACAGAGTATTAGGAAGTGTTTGTCTTTGGTTTTGGCCTTTTCTATCACTTTAGATATAGCATTAAACTGTTCACGCTCTTTTTCTAAACCCGGGCTAATATTAGGACTACCATCGCTATTAGTAAGTTTTACCGAAAGTTCACTTTGTTGTTTGCGTAACGTTGTAATTTCAGGAAATGCCAAAGCTTTAAAGTCCAATACTTCAATGGTCTCAATTAGTTCTTTTAAAACCCTATCATGCGGTATTGGATCGCCCGTCGATATTAAATCATTTATATGGTTAATTAATGTTTGCGGCTCGAAAGTACTATCATCAAATTGAGGCGTAAGTTGTTTTGTATCCATGTTATCCTCTTTTCTTTTGATTTGTCAAAAATGTTAATGCCTGGCTATCAATTTCTGTAATGGTAAGTTTGCGCCCTGCCTTTATCCATTCCGTTAATTCTTGTTTTGAAAAGTAAAGTCGTTTGCCTTTTTTAGATACAGGTATCTCTTGTTTGGCAACAAGGCCGTAAATGGTGGGAACAGATAAGCTTAAAAGTTCGGCGGCCTGTTTTATTGTTAGCAGTTGCTCACTCGCTACATTTTCTGTAGGTGGGTTGCGTTTAAGATCAAGTAACAAACATTCAATATTTGTTAGCCTTGCATCAATAGTTTCAAATGGATTAATCATATACATCAAGTTTTGATTTTTGCTTGATGTAAAGGTGATACGGATTAAAAGCAGTAACTGGTTATAACTGGTTACAAGTTTGAAAAATTGGCGTCGGACGAGCTTTTTAATAATTTCAGTTCATCAATTGCCTTTTTTTGTCCATGTGTGTTGTGCTTTAATAATTGGATAACGTCCTCTAATAGTTCAATTTTAGCTTTAAGAGTAGTTTCAATTTTTGAACCTTCCACAATTTTAATTCTATGTCTTCTATCAATATAGAAAGTAAACAATTGATATAATTTATCTCCTGATTTATGACCGTTATCAGATGCTTTTTTATTTGCAACGCCACCCCTCGTTATAACCTCACCTTCATAACAGCACAATAATGCTATTTGTCGCAGGGAAAGTGTTGCTTTAGCTTGTTGACTTGTTAGTTGTTGTTCTTTTGGAAAAGGGAAATGATAATCTGTTTCTTTGAAATGTAGCTCACTAATGTAGCCTAACGCCATTGTCAATGAGTGGTCAATAACGCTCCAAGTCGATGAATAGCAACCGGGGGCAAAGTTTTCTTTACAAATTCGGAAATTAGCCTCATTAATAACTTCATAAATCACTTTATAATAATTATCTTTTTCCTTGTTATCGGAAAAATATATTTCCCTTAACGCTGTAAGAAAATCATGCCCTCTTAATGTTATAGTTGAAACGCTCCCTGTATCCGGTTCGCGATTAAAATTAAATGCGGTTAAAATATTTTCAGTTGCTGCTAAATAGGTTGAGATAATAGTTTCTTTTTTCATTATTCAAATCGCCCGTAAAAAATCCTAATATATTAGCATTTGTATCTCTTTTTAAATGTCGTATTATTCGAAAAACAAAAGGAATAATGAAAAAAGTAAAAGATTTCTTTTGCTTTCTTCACGAAATTGGCGAAAGATGATTTTTTTTATAAGGGTATTTGACAAACCCTATAAGCATTTTGCTTGCTTTGTTTACCGTTTTATAAAAGCCAAATACACCTGCAAATAGGCATAAAATTGCTTTAAGTATTTCAAATATATGCATTGCTTCTATATTGATAAGTAATATATTTTATCTTTCAATTCACTTGACCTGCTATGATTTGTTTGATTTACTATTCTCTTTTTTAAAATTGAAAATTTTCATAAGGATACCAAACAATAAATTTAAGCATTCAAGCAATTTTAATACGTTGTCCATTTTTATTAGTTTTTCCACTAATTTCCTTGGTAAAAAAACTATCCGTTTTCTCAAATACGCTCGATTGCCTCTAAATGCTTTCAATTGATTTCAAATGCTCACAATATTAACAAAGACTATAGTCATTATAAAAAGAAGTTAATTCACGGTGATTCGTCTTATTGAACCTGTAGTATTTTTATTACTATTATAGAACTTTGCAGATCTATAAACATCCTTATCTGTGATTTCAGCATTAATGTACTTTTCAAGAGTAACTCTGTCTATTATGATAGATGTCATTTCCCCATCACCGGAATTGTCATCTGAAAAATCTTTAGCTAAGTAACCTACATTAATTATAAATAGTGATATATCAGTACTACTCAATAAGGGACGAAGGTTTGCAAGAGAGGGTAATATGATAGATTGTACAATATGTTTAGCTCTTTCGTCAACATCTAACTTTAATGTGTTAAGTGAGTAACTATCGAATATCCCTGATTGAATAAAAGCTTTTTTTCCTCCAATAACATTAATAGTGAATGGAACTTTGCCACCTTCTAATACCATATTGGCAGGTGTTTCACCAAATGTGTTTAAGCCATCTAAATAACTTATAATTGAACTTTTATACTTTTTGAAAGTAAGTACACCGGGTTTGCCAACACTATCTAAAAAAATCTGTTTTACTTCTCCGGGAGAACTATACTTAATTGAAGTATAATGAGCATTAAGGGCATTTAAGCCCGATGAAAGAGATTCTTGAATTAAAATCATATTTAATTCTTGTTGGAATTGAGGGTTATTTTTTGTAGCCTTCTTTTGTGCGATGACGGTCGTGAAAAAAAATGTTGTTAGAAAAATTAAGATTATATATTTCATAATTATGTGATTGGGTTTCGGTAAAAATAAATATAAAAACAACAAATTGGGCTTAATTTATATCAAATAGAATGGCGTTAAAGGCTTTAGGATCATCAATTGATTTGAACCAATAACAAATATTAAAACGTATAGCCTGATTAAAATTCCAGTAACTTCTCCATCAAATCTTTTTTGCTCGCCTCTTCAAAACCTGCAAAATAACCTTGTGTAGTTTTCATGCTACTATGTGTAAAGGCCTCACTTACAAACTCCATACTTAAACCACTTCTGATAGCATTAGTAGCAAAGCTATGTCTTGCCCAGTATGTTGAGATTTCGGAAGTTATACCATTAGCTATTGCTAATTTTTTAACATTTTGATTTATGAATCGGGTAAAATTTTGGGTCGCTTTAAAATTCAATACCGGACTTTGTTCATCGTCCAGTATCGGAAAAATTAACTGTTTCGGTACTTTGTTGTTATTCCCATACTTCTCAATAATTGACTTAGCATATTCAGTTAAATGAACTACTACTGGCCGTAAATCAGCTTTAGATGTGTTAATGGTTTTAGCTCTATAAAAAATGATCTTACCCTCTTGTATATCTTCATATCTAAGCAAGGCTATATCTTTAATGTTCATACCATTACATATATAGCTAAAGAACCAAAAATCACGTGCTTTAGATTGTTCCGGTGTTTTGGCATCTGCTTGCATTAAAATTTTAAGCTCCGCTTTCGATAATGATTTTTTTACATTTTTAACAGAAGGTAGTTGATATTTGCGTTTACCAAAAGGGTAATTTTCTTTATCAATTTCTTTATCGGCTATGGCGGTATTAAATACAGTTCGTAAAACGCGCAAATAAATTGATACGGTTGTCCGACTTCTTCCTTTCATATTAACCATATAGTTTTGATATTTTTCTAGCCATACTGGGGTAACATCATTAAAACCAAGTTTTCTAATATTTTCTGTAGCTGCCTCAATCGCTTTTTTATCCTCTTTTCCATCTTTATCTATAAATATCTTACCATTTAAAAACAACATGAACTGCTTTAGTGACTTTAAACTTAATTCATAACTAATGGCTGTACCTAACTGATTATTTTCTTGTAATCTTTTAATAAGTAATCTATATTGATAAAACACATTCTCGCCTTCGCCTTTACCTCGATAAAGCTTTTTTTCAAATTGTTCAAATGTAAAAGGGGTAATATTTTCAGCCGTCTCAACAGCCAATGTTTCGGTAGTTGTTAAAGCTCTTCGGGTTGCCTTATGTTCATTGCGAGGTTTATTTGTTTCCCAAATGCTTTCAAATTCTTTAGCCGTAAATTCAAATTTGGTAGGATAAAGCTTTTGTTTCCTTGGATTGGGTGTAAACACTCTGATTTTAACCGGGAACAAACCATTTGATTTGGCTCTACGAGTGTCTAAGTAAAGTGAAATAAAGACTTCTTTTTCCATTGTATGCAAATATATTAAATTTGCATATAATTTGCATACGTCAATACTAAATAAACAAATATCATTAAAGCAATAATCATTAACAATTAGCTGTAAAATCCCTATATTTGCGCAATAATTGTATAAATAAAGCAGATCAATAATATAACATATTTTCTGCCTTACAAGCAGAGGGTCACTGGTTCGAACCCAGTAACTCCCACCATTTTGAAGGCCTTATTCGAGAGAATGAGGCCTTTTTTGTTGCTTATACTTTTCTAATAGTCCTTTTTGTTAGTGCAATGTTAGTACATTGATAGTACACAAGGTAACCACAACACAAAGTTTATGGTTTACTTCAAAGTGCTTTTAAATGACAAGCGATCAAAAGATGATTCTATCTACCCTGTAGTCATAAGGGTAACATTCAATCGTAACAACACTACATTCAGTACTGGCATTCGAGTTAAGAACAATCTCTGGGATGCGATTTGATTAATTGTTAAACACTCTCATCCTAATGCGCAGGCTTACCATAAGATTATTTCAGACTTTTACAGTAGATACAGAATATAGCGTATCAGCTTATTAATTAGGGTTCGTTCTCATTTGAAGAACTGAAACAGCGACTTCAATCAAACAGTCCCGTGCTTGTCGCATCAAAAGCAGTAACTTTTAAAAAGTTTGCTGAAGGACTCGTAACCGATCTGATGGCCATTAACAAAACTGGTAATGCTATAGTTTATACAACAGCTATTAACAGATTTATAACTTTCGTTACAAATCCCGGGTTGCGGTTTACTGATATTGACTACAATTTCCTGGAAGCGTATGCTTACTGGCCGACATGGACGATTATTTAAGCAAACCCGTAAAACTGGATGAGCTGATGAATAAATTAAGCAAGTGGTATACAACCAGCCAAAAAGTACTTATTTAACAACCTCTTTATTCCCTTTTATTAACGAGCTGGCGGCAATTAGCGCAATCAGACTTATAGCCGCGGCAAAGGCCAGGTAATAGCCTACATATGGCAAACCGTAGTTTTTTGCCAGCGTGGTAGCCAGGTATGGCGTAAATGATGCGCCTAATATCCCCGCCAGGGTAAAACATAATGACGCACCGGTATAACGTACTGCCGGTGGGAAGATTTCTGCCAGCGTGGTGCCTATTGGCCCGTAAGTTAAGCCCATCAAAAACATCCCCACAACCTGAAAAACGATTGTTACCATTAAGTTGCCGGTACTAAAAAACGGCGCGAAGAACAAGCCAAATACCAAAATAGAAAAACTGGCTATCATCAGCATCCTGGCCCGGCCAAACTTATCGGCAATAACAGCCGATAGCGGGATGCCTGCACCAAAGAACAGCATCGAGATCATTTGTGCGATCAAAAAGCTGCTTTTAGGGTAATGTAATGCGGTAGTGCCCCAGCTTAGGGTAAATACCGTCATCAAATAAAACAGCAAAAACGTGGTTATAGTGGCCAGCGTGCCTAATACAATGGCTTTGGTATGTTTGGCAAATACATCTGCCAGGGGTAGTTTTACAAAGGCATTGCTTTTTTCTACCTTCAAAAAATCCGGTGTTTCGGTCAGCTTTAACCGAACGTATAAGCCCACCCATACCAGCAACGCGCTGGCTATAAATGGTATGCGCCAGCCAAAATCTAAAAATTGCTGATCGGTAAGGTTTTTACTCAATATCAGGAAAGTTCCGCTGGATATTAAAAAGCCAATTGGCGCGCCTAACTGCGGGAACATGCCATACCAGGCTTTTTTGCCTGTCGGGGCGTTCTCTGTGGCCAGCAAAACCGCGCCACCCCATTCGCCGCCCAAGCCGAGGCCTTGCCCAAAGCGAAATATACATAATAACAATGGTGCAAAAATGCCAATAGCGTGATAAGATGGCAATAAACCTATCGCTACGGTTGATGGCCCCATCGTCATTAATGCGGCAACCAACGTAGTTTTTCGCCCTTTACGGTCACCAAAATGCCCAAAAATAGCGGCACCAATCGGTCTTGCTAAAAACGCCAGCGCGAAAGTAGCGAACGAAGCCAATGTAGCAGCAGTTGGGTTACCTGCCGGGAAAAACAGTTTAGGAAAAACCAGTACCGCAGCAGTAGCATAAATATAAAAGTCGAAAAACTCAATCGTAGTGCCTATCAGGCTGGCTGTTAATATCCGTCGTACCGGGTTCCCTGTATTGGTCATGTTGTTTGGTTTGGTTGCGATTAAAACACAAACTCAAACATATTATATTCCGGGTATAAATGCTAATGGATTTTTGGGGAATTAATTTTGAATGATGTGCCTTAACTCCAGCACATTCCCTTCCGGGTCTTTAAAAAAGATGCCTTGTATTTTAGCTTTGTTACTATCATCCACAACCTGTGGAAAAATTACGCCTTTGGCTTTCATTAGCAAATAGCTTTTATAAAAGTCATCGGTATTAAACACAAAATGGCGCCAACCCTGTGCCAGCATATGGTCGTCTGTTGAAAGATCCTGCGATGGCTGATGTTTTGATCCTTTTATTTGTAACATATCCAGGTACAGGCCACCCATATCTATTCTCGCGCTCCTATCGTCGCCAGCGCCTGATTCTCTAACCAATTTCAGATCGAGTACGTGCGTATACCAGTAAACCATGGTATCAATATTTTTAACTGATAAGGTCATGTGGTGAATTTTTAATCCAAGATCGTTTGTTTGGGCATTTGCCTTGAAACACACCATAAGTAAAATTGAAGCAGCGATAAAGAGTTTAACTGATCTGATCATTTTAAAAAGAAATTTAACACACCTTTAGCAGGCAGGGTTGATAGGGTGCAGAGATACAGAAAAAATGCACAGAAAAGTAAAAACCTGCTGATTATAGCATAGAACTTACATTAAACGTATTATTTACGGTTAAATACTTTTGCCCATAGGTTAAATATTGATAAATTTGAAGCTTCTGTAAAACACCTTGTAAAAGGCACCTATTTAATTAAATGTTGGGGATAACATGGCCTTATGCCGAAAAGAAATGGAAGTGGTTTATCGGGTCGCAGGAAGATTTTTCGCTTGAAGTAAGGATTTTCCATGCCTTGTCTGCCATCGGCATCTGTATCGCATTTCTCGAAACTGTTATTAATCTGCTCAATTCATTAGACTCATCGGCATTGCTAACTACCGGTGTATGCCTAACGCAAATTTTCTTTTATTATTTAAGCAGGTTTAAACACCGGTCGAGCCTGGCTATTACGATAACGGCTATAAGTATTGAAGCTGGCGATGTACTGGGTTACCTCTATAATTCGGGCGTTGCGGGCAGTACTATGCTTTTGTTTGCAACTTCCATATTCCTGATTGTACTTATCGTTCCAAAAAAGCAGTGGTTAATTTGGCTGATAATTAACCTGGTGATAGTTAGTACACTTATTATTACTGAATATTACCACCCCGGCATCGTCCTTTATCATTATTCCAGCCGGGATGAAATGTTTATCGACCTTGCGGCCTCATATGTTGTAATGGTGTTGCTGCTGTTTGCCTGTGCAGTTCAAATGCGTAAAAACTATTTGTCGCAGGTAAAACTATCTGATGAGAAATCAATAAAATTAGAACTTTTGCATGCTCAAAAAGACAAGCTGTTTTCTATTGTTTCGCATGATATGAATGCCCCGCTTGCTTTGCTTAAGCAATACCTTGATTTGCTGACAGAAGTAGACATGAGCGCAAACGAACGCGTTTTGATTGAACAGGATATTATAAAATCAGTAAACGCAACACAGGAGTTGCTGAGCAATTTATTGCATTGGTCAAAAAGCCAAATGAATAATGTGAGCGTTAATATACAGCCCGTAAATGTAAACCGGGAACTGCAGTTAACTATCGGTCTTTTCAGGGCTATCGCTTTAAAAAAGGGCATTAGCCTAACTGCCGATCTGCGGGTTAACCATATGATAAAAGCAGATGTTCATATGCTGGAGTTAACTATCCGTAATATATTGAATAACGCTATAAAATTTACACCGGAAGGTGGAATGGTAACGATTAAATCTTCGATAGAAAACAATTGCTGCATCTTGTCGATCGCCGATACCGGGGTTGGGATACCTGTAGAAGTACAAAGCAAGGTGTTTGAATTAGGTATGCAATCAACAACCGGCACCATGGCCGAGCACGGCAGCGGGTTAGGGCTAATGCTGATAAAGGAGTATACAGCTTTACAGGGCGGAACAGTATGGTTTAAAAGCCAGGTTGGGGCAGGCACTACTTTTTATATTTCGTTGCCGGGGTATGATGCCTAATGTTGTTTGTGGGGACACAAACAATGGGTGTATAACTTGCCATTATCTTTATGCTCCCACTGTCCGAAGTTTATAACTATTACTGTCCGGTAAAAAAATGACATTGCTATATAATGGTTTATACACTACTATTCTAAGCGTTTTTACCCTGATCTGTTTGTAGCAAGCCCTAGTAATAAAAAGTAGCCGCTGTATCCCGATGTCCGAAGTTTTATAACTTCGGACGACTTTAAAAGCCCTTGATTTATTCATTTCAGCCATTGAAAATATTATTGCCTAAACACTTGCAAATGAGTTGGTTTAATACTTAACTTTAATACACCAATTGTACTAAAACCTTAATTTCCGGGAGATCTGTTATGAAAAAGAAAATTACAGTAGTTTCTCAGCCCGAGAAGACTGAAGCTAACAACATTGAGCTGCTGATTATTCAAAACCCCAACCCTAAAATGTACCGCGACCATAAGGTTTGCGATCACCACACGCATGGCAGGGCCAATAAATTTCCGTTCGGCAGCAGCCACGGACCGGCGTTTTTTTAAAACGCGGGGGATCATTTATCAGTAAATTCGGAAACCGGCACTTTGTACCGGAAGCTTTTTTTTGTGCTTAGGCTAAGCAGTAATCATTCAATTATATTAGCGCTCAAAAATATAAACCAATTGCAGAAGTTTTATCAGGGTAACTAATAATTCGCAAAAGCTTGTTTCATGAGCAGAAACAAAGCTTTTGCAATTAATTCAAAACCAATGCGTTAACCCAGCCTATTGTTACAGCCATGAAACAGTCTGAAATTTTCAAACTGCTATATTACAAGCAGTTATATGTTTTGGCTAGTTTCGGTTATTACACTTGTTTCAGTAATGTTCGGGTGCAGTTTCAGTGTGTTTTGGCGTGTTTGGGTACTGTTTAAATTGGGTTACGCGTTAGCTACCAATTTATTCACGCTGCGATAAACGTAAGTGTTAAATATATGCCTGCGTGCAAACCTGCCCGGCGAATCGGCATTAACAAGCTTACGGTAAACCTCTTTTGGTACGTCGAAATATTCGTAAACATTCTCGTCGGTAAAGTAGATTTTTAAAGTTTGTGATTTGTATTCAAAATCCAATATGCCACAGGTAGCGGTAGTGGTGTTATATTCTTCAGAAGATTGATCGATAGTTTCAGGTGCGATGCTCACCAAAAAGTGGTATGCTTCGATAATGGTTTTACTTTTTTCTTCCGCTTCCAGCTTCGCTTCAGGGTTATCCTGAAATTTATCCGGGTGCCAGGTTTTCATCAAACTGCGATAAACCGTTTTAAGCTCCTGTAATTCTGCGTCCTTAGTTACGTCTAAAAGTTTTCTGTAGTCAACAATCTTTTTCATGATATTCTATTCTTCGTATTTAATATTGAGAACAGCTATCAATCAAACCCTGCCCTTTTCAATATTTTGCAAAGGTACGCTTTTGAAATTCAATAATTTAGGAAATTTTAAAATAGTAATATGGGCTTAATATTATCTACACAATTCCCAGATCTTCACCGCTTCAACGGCCACTTTAACATCATGCACCCGCAAAATATCAGCGCCTTTAGTAAGCGCGATGGCGTTTAATGCCGTGGTGCCATTCAACGCCCCTTCAGCCGTTATACCAAGTTCGTTATAGATCATTCTTTTGCGGGAGATACCTACCAGCAGCGGCAATTGCAGTACATTAAAATCCTGCAAACGTTTAATCAGCTCATAGCTATGTTCCGCTTTTTTAGCAAAGCCATAACCGGGGTCAAGGATAACATCCTTAATGCCCAACTTTATCAGCTGGTGATATTTGGTGCTGAAATAATCGAAAACTTCGGTAAATACATCTTCATAATCCGTATGCTGGGTCATGGTTTGCGGCGTGCCTTTCATGTGCATTAAAATGTAGGGAACTTGCAGTTTGGCAACCATTCCAAACATATTTTCATCCAGTTCCCCGCCCGAAATATCGTTAATGATATGCGCGCCTGCTTTTACCGCAGCTTCAGCAACCTGCGAGCGGAAGGTATCTATCGACAAAATAGCATCCGGAAAAATTTCGGCAATAGCTTCAACTGCAGGGATTAAGCGATCAGTTTCTTGCTGTGCCGAGATATCCTTTGCGCCAGGGCGCGACGAGTATGCGCCGAGATCTAAAAAGGTAGCGCCTTCGTTCAGCATCTTTCCCGCCTGGGCCAATACTGCTTCAATATCCTGCTTGCGGCTATCGGCAAAAAAAGAATCGGGCGTAAGGTTAATTATGCCCATCACTTTCGGCGTGCTTAAATCTATCAATTTGCCGCCTGCATTTAGGGT
>Ga0302224_10000340_pt1 | contig 25442 bp, 29 predicted proteins | sample II_Palsa_E3_1_FD_193520 | JGI IMG/M metagenome (GOLD analysis project Ga0302224, IMG submission 193520) | Peat permafrost microbial communities from Stordalen Mire near Abisko, Sweden - II_Palsa_E3_1 | ecosystem: Environmental > Terrestrial > Soil > Palsa > Peat permafrost | place: Sweden... | reverse complement strand
TCAAATGTTAGGGAAGAGAACATGCGATCCTTCCCATCTCCCCTTCGTACCGAGCGAGAACACGGGCCTGACAAACATCGTGTGGTGCTTGCTGAGGGTCGCGTTGTAGGCGTTGGTAAAGCACACGGTCAGCTCCTCGTTCTGCTTCTCGAGTGCGTTCTGGAAGCTCGCCGAGACAAACTCGAGCGCGCTGCATAACGATGTCTAAATTAACGAGTCTGCAAACCACAACGGAGGACGACGTACCGCTTGAGCCAAACCATGCCGATAGTCGCGTTGCGGCCAGTGATCTTGTCCTCCTTGTCCGCCAGCAGGACCTTTTGGAGGGTCGACATGCGCGTAGGGTTGGCATTGTAGCGCTTCTCGATAAGCTAACGCGCCCAATTGGTGGGAAGAAAGGGATGAAAAAGAAACGAAACAAAAAAAAAAAAGGGAAAAGAGGAAGGTAAGCGTTGTGTTAGTGACGTGTTCCTCGTGTTCCAATAGCCAAACGTACTTCGACGTTGCCGAGCATGTCAGACTTGATCGTCGAGAAGGCCATGCTGCCCAGCTCGTCTGGTTTTCGTTGTTTGTGTTAACCGGGAAAAAACAACGTGGCAGTCAGAAAAGAGAACGAGAGCGTACCAAAGATCGTAACGAGCTGCTTGGTGGCCTCGAGGAACTCCTTGGTGGAGACGTTGCCCTCGGCGTCAACGGGGACCTGCTCAAAGCGGAAGGTGATCTTGCGGAAAAAGTTTGTGGTCTCTGTGGCCATCCTCGTGCTCCGCGTCAGAAAAACAACAAAAAAAACTGAAATAAATTTTCCACGTTCATGGCCGTCCCAAAACGTGCGTCCATCCTAGTCATCGGCGACGAGATCCTCAATGGCAAGGTTCAGGACACCAACACTCACGTCCTGGCGGGATGCCTATTTGACGTATGCGCGCTTGTCTTGTCTTGATAATTATAACAGCGACACTCGGATGTACAGTTGGGAATCGAGCTCAAAAGGGTCGAGGTCGTCCCCGACGACGTGGCTGACATCGCCGAGACCGTGCTGCGCCTGAGCAGATCGTTCGACTATGTGTTCACCAGCGGAGGCATCGGGCCAACCCATGACGATGTTACGTACGAGGCCGTCGCCAAAGCCTTTGTTCAGCCTCTCGCGTACCACGAGAGTAGATAAGGCGCCTGTTGGCCGGCATAAAACTCAGAGGTTTTCAAAAATCGAATTCGTGGCTCCATTTCCAAAATTAACCCGTAAAAACGCATTGCCAGAACTTCTATCCCAGCTATCGAATTTTCGGTCCTGCCGGCGGGGTGTCCTGGCAAAAAAAAATGCCAACTTTCAAAAAAAAAAAATAAAAAAGTCGCCCAAAACTGTTTTCCCCTCCATCCTTGCCCGATTTCAATTCCTTTCGCCCAGCCTTCCAAGATTTCAAATTTTGGCCATCTCTCTCCGCCTCTTTTTACTCCTTTCGCCCAACCGTCCCAGAATTCTTTCTTTTGGCCCAAGCCATTCCGTATTTCCAAAAATTAAAATTTTGTTCCGAATTGATTTTTTAATTCGGCCCTGCCAAAACTTTATAAAATCCGCCCGCCCAAAAATAAAATGTCCGTCCTTGCCTCCTATTTTTCGAATCCCTACAGCTCTTTCACCGCAGTCTATGATTTCGAGGGTAAAAGCTACAATTACGGCTTAATTGTCGATCAATTCATCGATGAGGTTCTTGTAAATGTTTATCCCTACTCTGAATATAAAGCAGAAGTGATCGAGAAGCTTCAAAGCTTTGGATATAGCGACCGAACGAAGCCAATTACGCTTTATATGAAAGAACTAATCAAAGAAGAGTATGAAGATGAGAATAATTATTTTGAGAATAAATGGCAACACGCATTTGATAAATATCGCAAGCTTTTGACCTGGTATGGCATTGCCAAGAACGAAGGCAAGCAATTATCGTTTCCTGATGCCCAAAAGCATCTAAAAGACGTTATTACCGCCAAACTGATGATGTTGCCTTACGATGAACGAAATTATGATGAATCAGGCAATTATATTCTTGGTTTCTAAAATAATATAAAATATAATATTATATTTTATTTATTCCTACATAAACTTTTTTATAAGATGATACTATATAACGTAACCCTCTATCATCATTTTTGCATTCAATAGATTCCATCGTTACAACTATATCCTTATCTTCAATCTTTTCATATTTATCTCTATCTGTAATAAGTTCATCAACCACAAATACTTTTTTTTTGGTAACTTTATCAACTTCTTCTATCGTTGCAAATTTAGATACTATTTTTCTACACTTTCTATAATTAAAATCATTTATATAGGACATAATAGTGTTTTCTCGCTGCTGCTTATCTTCACCATTTCGCTGTTGAATACACGAATTCTCTATTTTTTGAAACTTATTATCATTTTTATACACAGTTTCGCTATTTAAAAATTTTCCATATTCATCGTAATATTTAAAATTATTGCCAACCTGTTTAACTATTGTTGCCATAAATTTTAATTTATGTTGTAACTTTTACTTAAATAGTTTTCGAACGAAAATTTTAATTTAAAGCCAAACTATTTTCTATATTAAAAAGCCACAATGCCATATCAATATATTTATGATCATTACATAAACAATTTTAACGACTATAAAGATAATAGTTACGTTAAACAGCGTCTGTATCACAATGTTGTCCTTTACAAAAATGAATACCATCATTTTACATTTACACTCGATAGAATTATAAGCAAACTGTTTAGTAACAGACCTCATGGTGAAATTTATATGCAAGAAATAGTTAATAAAATGTTTGCTATCTGTTCTCAAAGTAATGATAATTGCAAGTTGTTTGATTATATCGATGAGCTACTAAATAATGAAGATGAAATTGAACCTTATGCGTTGTTTGTTAAAAGGGATCTTTGTGTAGAACTTTTTCGAATGATAAATGGACATTTTGGGGTTATGAATGGATGTCCGAGTATTACTTTACCAACTACGGAAAGTAATGGAATTTTAAAATCATATTTCGAAATTCAATATTTTGTAAATTTTACGCCAAACTGAAATTTTTATTTAATTTAAAGCCAAGCATTTTTAATATTAAAAAATGTATCACCGAGACCACCAAGAATTTAAAGATTGTGATATAAACATCAAACGAGAAGAGTTCAAGAAAGAAGGCACTGCTATTCTAAGAAAATATTTAGTTAATATTGATTTACTTGTAGGGAGATTAAGGAATGAAAGCAAAGATTTCGATTATATTGTTTCTGAATTAAACAAAACTTATTCACGCGAAACACTTGATATACTAACTGAAGAATTAGCTCCTCTGTGGTTTAAGATTAATAAATACTTTCTAATCCTATTGTCTGACATACTATATTATGCAGACATTGATTCTGTTAGTGAATCAATAACTAAGAACTGTATATATTTGCAGCAAGATATATGTCAAGAAGTTTTTGGATATAACATTCACTACATTTTACCTATCAGAAAATTTGCTCGTGTGCGATAAATTTTTTACAAATTATTTTTTAATAATTTTGTTTTTTTGAACTGAAATTTTTATTTAATTTAAAGCCAAACTTATTTATAAATTAAAAGCCATGTTCTACACCATTACTTTAACTTTGCCCGATCAAGAGCCCATTACTGTGTCTGGCTACTCTGGGAAGGAAGTTGCTAAAGCTGTTTCAATTGAATTAATAAAAAACAATCAGGAAGAGCTCACATATTCCGATATCAAGCGTCTAAAGAATGAAAAGGTTCTTTCAAAGCGCCTGCAAGAGGTTTCTAAGCTTCTAAACATCCAAACTAAGCATGTTCGCACATGCAACGTTCCAGAAGGCTTCGATACACATATTAAAACCGTTCAAAAGAAGTTTTCTTACGTTTCTAAGAAGGAGAAGCCTACTGAAACAGTTGTAGAAGTCAAAGAAGAGCCCAAACTGAAATCTCTACTTGATAAACAGAAAGAACTCGAGCATAAAGTTCCTGTTACTTCCCAACTAATTCCAACTCATGCGCAGAAAGAACTAAACATATCTAATCCTCGCAATCTTCCTGTTCTTGACATTGAAGCTATTCCTATGAAGACAGAGCTAAAGCCTAATGATGGTGCTATGGGTATCAATGCACTCAAGAAAGCGCACAAGTTGGCTGAAGCTCGCGCTCAAAAAATTAAACCAAAACTTTAGAATTTTTTTTAAAAGTTTAAGCAATAATGATTTTAATATATAAAAAAACATGTCTCATTCCTGCCTTGACGACCTAATCACAGAACATGCTCAAGCCATTTTAATAGCTGAGAATCACAAATTATTTGAATCCTCTTCCGGAGTATTTAACAGCAGTGAAAAGGCTGCAGCTCAGTCTGGGATATGCCGTTCATTAATCAACATCAGAGCTAACCGACTTCTCGACATAATCGAGAAAGCACGTCAAGATCCTACTACCAAGATAGAAAATTTTGTTCGTGAGGTTAATTTGGCGAGCGCTGCTACAGAAAAGTAGTCCGGAGAAATAATTAAAAATTTTTTTATTTTAAATAAAAAAATTTCCTATTTAAAAAAGCATGTCCGGCGATCAAGTCCAGTTTTATTGGGATCCTATTCTCGAAGAGAAGGTGAGCGTATATGCAATCCCTACAGAGCAAGAAAAAGAACGAAATATTGAAGCAGCGATCAAAGCGAACGCAGAAGCGGAGATGACCGCTTTTATCCAAAAAAATTAAACCAAAACTTTAAAAAATATTTTATTTTAAATAAATTATATTTTAATATATTAAAATATAATGTCCTCGTCTAAACATGTCAATGTTGCTAAAATGCTTTCTTGGCTGACATCAGAAACAGTTTTGCCAAGAGTTAAATTGAATGCTCTTCATAATGTTTTTATGTCAATGCCTGATGAGGAAAAGACCTATCAATTATGCGTAGAATTCATGAAAATAGATGGATCTGACTTTCAAGCAGTTCCAGAGTATTTTAGAACAGAAGAAACGTGGTTACTAAAGTTAAAACATAGAATAAATGTTTTCCATAATATAATGGAAATTAATGAAAATTTAGTAACAGATGAGTTTATTGAAAAAGCATTAGCTGTTGTAACAGAAAATAACGCATATTCTGTCGAAGATTTTGTAAGTATTAAAGAAAGGCTAACTTATATAAAAGTTCGCAGAGAATTATACGAATAATTTTTTTTACAATTTAACCCATTTGTTGAACTCGTCTGAATAACCCACAAAGCTAACAAAGTATTCCTTATTTTTACCAGAACCCCTTTCATCTAAAACTTCTTTCACGCGATAATTAGCAGGTCTTTTAACCAGTTGAACCTCGTTCTCGTAGAAAGGTCCTTCTAAATTGTCGCCTTTGTCATCTACTAACAAGTAATACCCAGGAAACCTATCATCTTTGACCTCTCTAATGGTGAAGAACTCGCTGCTCCACCTATCATGCGTGCTTTCTTTAGCGAAAGGGTTTCGAATCTGTGTAATTTTAACGCTATCTCCAACATGTAACGTTAAATTAGCATTCTTTCCACTGTAACGTCCGTTAAGCTCTGCTCTGACATCTTCCTCGTAACGTTCGTCCTTCAAAACCTCGTCAGGTGTTAGCTTAAGTCTCATTCTGTTAGGCGTGTTGTTCATGTTTTCGACCATATCATCCAGTTTATCCACATATTTCCAGTTTCCTGTTGAATCGGCTAACCGAGCCATGATTTGACGAAGAAATCTTATTTTGCGTTCGCATTGAGGCACTTTGACGCCAGAATTCGTAGAGTAAAGTTCAATCCCTTTCTCTTTCAAAAAAGATTCCACTATTTTGTTGTAAAACTCTTTACCTTTGTCTGTCCAAATTTTATTGACTTTACCGCCATCTTCCGCGATTGCTTCCAAGCATTTTTCCATTGCGTCCTTCGTTTCCTTGGCGCTCTTGTCTTTTATTGGAAACACCCAAGCGTAACTGCTAAAGATATCGACGCACATCAACAAGTATTGGACGTTGTCATTCGTATTTATGTATCCTTTGATTGTCTTATTGCGGACATCCATCAAGTCCATGCCAATGGTGTCATACGGTGCAACAACATTAACAATGTTATGATTCTTGACATTCACGGCACTTGGTCTATTCATTGTGTAAGCCTCATCGCCAATCAAGGCTTCTTTGACTTCTTCGACAGGTTTATCGATGCGTTTTGCAAATGTATTCAAACCGACTAAACCAATCTTGGGATCTTTGTATTGAGCAAGTATTTTACGACCTTTCGGAGGCATGTTTCAATAAAATTAATTGCAAACTCTTAGAAAATAATCGGCCGAAAGGGTTTAAATAAGTTCAGTTTTTTAAATAAAAGTCCAATGTCCTCCTCCACTCCTGCAGCCACTCAAACTCCAGCAGAACCTAAAGCAGAAATAGTTATGCAAGAAATTAAAACCGAATCGACCTTAACTGAGGAAAAAGCACTCAAATTACTTGATCTTTGGGAAAATGCATGGCTAAATCAAGAACAATCACTAATCATTAACGATGATACTAAAACATGTGAGTATTCTTATTGTTTTGATTCTGATCAATGGCAAATCTAATTCACCTTAAATATTACAAATTAATATTTAAAAAATGGATAAACCCAGGCCAAATCTTTTCATATCTCTAAACGATGTCTCTCAAGCTCGATTAAAACTTGAAGCAAAGCAGAAAGAGCTGATTGATCATCTTCGTTCTCATGATCCTTCCAAGTCGAACATCTCGTTAGCCATTCACGATAAATTACTTGCAGAAGTAGAGAAACTTCATGCAGATTTTGTAAGAGTTTGTGCTGCTTTTGAAGCGAAAAAAAAACACGAGATTGAGGTTTTTCTGCACTATAAACGCAATCCAAGGCGAAGCCACTATACCACCTATCATTAAATGATGCAATTAAAATATAAAATTATATTTTAAAATTTAAACTTCAAACAAAAAGTCCCTGACCGCTCACTTTCTCACTCACAATACCATTTCGCAGCCTGCTTCCTGTGGCGCGATCCAAGTGCTTGGGGTTAGGTCCGTTCCCTGGTGTATATAAACCAACACCATCTTCTTCCTTTGCTTTCTTTGACCTGCTCGCTCGCTTCTTCTTAGGCACTTCAAGTCCCATTCCTTCTTTAGGCTCGTTGTCAAGAACAGCGAGTTTGCGCAGGTCTTTCAAGCTTTGCCTTGCCTCATCTAACGATTCTGTAGCTTTACTGCGTTGAATGCTTGTCACAGCCTTTTCAACTTCCTTTTTAGCCTCTTCCACCACTTTTTGCGGTGTTTTAGCTTTAGGGAGTCCTTTCATCCTGATATTAGGATTGAACCTATTCCTGATGAGTTGAGTCATATACGCGTTAGCAATAACCACCATTTTAAATTTTTTATTTATTAAAAAGTATTCATTTAAATTATAATTTATTCGGGAACGTAAATTTTGTCGAATCCTTCCCGGATGTGTAAGTTGGGTCTCTGTTCATCGACGACCATAAACCCGTGTGGCTTCTGCGTGATTTCTTTGTATATTTTATCGAATTCTTTGAATGGCATGTTGTGAATCCAATCAGAATGGAAATCTTTGCGGTCGTCTTCAGTCATTCCGTTGAACAAACAGAAGAAATTAGCTTGCTTTCTTGCTTTAGCAGGCAGAGCCTTATACGACTGACTCAAATAAAGCACGCTCATGTTCTTGTGCCTACCTCGAATAAAATAATCGTTGATCGGTTTGTGCTCGTGTTGTTCTAACGCGGCCCAATCATCGAACACGACCAAGTTTGCGTTTTCTCTGCTAAAATCATTTACTGCAGGTAATTCTGATAAATCATCGCTGAAGAAGGCGAACGTCTCCTTTCTATCTTTCTCGGTTTGCTCAACAATGTCCATCAGATCCTGGTATTGATCATTGTCCAAATGTCGCGCAAAGACTGTCAAAGTGTTAAAATTAAGATAAAGCTGAATTAAATTCATCAACACGTTTGTTTTACCGCTGCCACTGGCTCCAATGATGATGCATCGAAAAGGCCACTGCGGTGCCAATTCATTTTTCGCTTGGATAACGCTAATTTTGCTTTTTGGTGTCAAATCTCTTATTTCCATGTATGCTACGAAAAGCGTTTGTAATATTTTGTTTAAATACAAATATCTTTTGTTAAAGTAAAATAACAATGCCCTTCATCAAGGTTACATCTCCAAAAGATTTGCCAGCTTTAATGCGATCTATTGCCAATTCTTACAAAGAAATTAATCAAAGGCTTGCAGAGCAGAATTACGGTTCTGTTGTCCTTAACACAACGGAAGCTCGCAATTTTACTGAAGTTCAAGATAAAATGAAAGAATTAAAGGCTCAGAAAGAGTTTGTCAAAGAAGCTTCCAAGGATACAGCCGAGAAATTAGCAGATGCGGAAGCTGCAAAAGCAGCAGCAGCAGCCAAATTAGCAGCTTCCGATGCAGAACAACAAAGGTTAGCAGATAAAATTGGTCTAAAGATTCCTGGTGCCGCAGCCCCTTCATCCTCAGCAACTCCTTCTGCTCCAGCGGGTTCTTCATCCTCTTCAAGTTCATCCTCAGCCCCAACTGGTAAGTCTGCCACTGATATGTATGAAGATCTGTTAGCCTATGCTGGAGTTTTAAAAACTAACATAGATGATACGTTAAGCTCTATTTTAATCAATAAACAAGGTGATTTCAAGTTATACAAAGAAAATGTAACATATGATGATGCTGATAGAACTATTACATTGGGAAGCGATAAGTCATCTCCAATAACAAGCGGAACAGCTAAGCTTTTAACATCCAAAAAAGATGACATAGTAACTTATATAACTAAGAAAGACATTACGGCCGCTGACATGGCACATTACGTTAGAATTCTTATTCAAGCAAAATTAATAGATGATAAAGGAAAAGTATTGGCGACAGGTTCTAATACAGGAGGCCCTAAAATACAAGTTCTTGTTAAACCTATTTTATTTGATTCAGCAACTAATAAAAATTACAATGATCAATTTAATGTTGCCGTCAGAGCTGCCATGTCGAAAGTAGGTTTCGGTCTCAAAGTCTCTAAAAAGCGCAAATATCAATCTCGCCTTGCTAAAAATTCTGATCGATTCGGCAAACTGATTATTGACCGTGCTCACCTCGCAGGAGGTTCTTTGACAGCTCGAGATGCTGAAACGAATGAAATCAAGATTAAAATGCCTGTTTCTGAAGGTCTCGTCTATCTTCTTACTCACAACACACATTCATCACAAGCAGGAAAGAAATACACCAAAGAAGATCTACTTAATTACCATAAACTAATAGAACAAGCAGGCCTATCAATCCCTTCTCACAATAGAAAGAATGCACTTCTAAAAGAAGGCTCCTCAGTCTATTTTATCGACCGATCCAAACCAGAAGAAATTATTGATCGTTTAACAATTCTTACAGGAGAAATTAAAGCCGGAAACAACTCCAAAGATGTCCATAATCAAGCTGTCTCTTTAGCGGACATTGCACTAAAAGAAGGCCTACTTTCCAAAGTTCAGCACAAAAACATTCTTAAGGAATTGTAAATTAATCTTCTAAAATAAACTAATATCGAAATATGGCCTATCAAAATGTTGATTCCATGGTTGTTACGCTATCATCTAATTCAGGATTTTCTGTTCAGCCTGCTTCTAAGTTCAGCTATATAATGTCCAAAGATTTGCCTTTTGATAATGGCTCATGGTATGTCGCTGTTGTTTCTCTGTCTGTTTGGAACACAGACTACAATTTTACTGCTGCCCTCAACAACAACACTATTCGCTATTCACCAGATTCTGGATCTACCTGGTTTTTAGCCGTCATTCCTGATGGTGTTTATTCAATGAGTGAATTGATCGATGAATTTGATGCAATTGTTCTATCTCAAGGCAATGATCCAACGTCCATTTTCCTCGGAATTGTTCAGCCTCAGATTACGACCAAGTGGATTCTTGAGAATGGTTATCAAGTGGATATGTCTTACGGCAATATTTATCAAAATCTCGGTTTTAATCCTCAAGTTTATTCAGAAACAACAGTCGGCCAAAATCAAGCTCAAATTACAAACGGAATATCCAATTATCTGGTTAAATTGAACTGTGTTTCTCCTAATTCATCGATTGTTGCAGGTCTGCAAAGCACAGCTGTTTATGATTATTTCCCAACTGTTCCAAATGGCAGTCTTTTCGTTGAGGAACGTGCTTATCCTAACTTTATTTTATGCACACATTCTAAAGTTCATGAGCTTGCTGTTGAAATTGTGGATCAGCAAAACCGTCCAGTCATTCTGGAAACAACTACAGGTGCTAACCCAACGACTATTCAACTGAAGTTTGAGCGAAGAGGTCCAATTAAATTTTAATTAGAAAATAAGCCCAGTCATTTAAAATATAATAAATTTTATATTTTAGTTTAAATAATAATTGTTAGGTAAAATAAAATCAAAATCAATCATCATGTCCTCTGATTTCAGCTATATGTATGACGTCTTTGAGCCTACACCTCAAGATAACTCAACAGATCAGTATTCTAATTTTCGTTTGACTCCAACAGGTCGCACTTATCAGGAACAACCTTGGAGTTCTGTAAATCTTCTTGAGTTTTTCCTTCAAGGGCAACAGAGACCAGTAAATTTTGAGCGTTCTTATCTTAATTTGAATTGTCAGATTGTGCAGAGTGGAACTCAGACAGCATTCCCTGCAGGATCTGCAGTTGCACTTGTCCCTTATGTTGGCACTCAGCTTTTCAGCAAGGTTGAAGTCGTTATGGGTGATTCTTCGACGATTGAATCAACTCACGGTAACCAGCATCACACTAATCTTGTCCGTAAATGGGTTTCAGGAGACGGTTCTTATTATACTTCTCGCCATGGAACCGGTGCTCATGTTAGCACTTTTGACATTCCTGACGATTGTAACCAGCAACAGAACTCTGCTTTGTCTGGAAACGTCACTTCTACTGTCTCTTTGAATGCTGCTGGTGCATGGTCTGCTGTTACTGGAACACCGGCAAACATTCAGCCTAATCCAACTGGTGGTGCTTTTCCTACTCCTCCTGTTCCTGCTAACTTTGCGCTTGCTCCTGCCAACTTTACTGTTACTTCAAACTATCCTGCTCCTGCTATTAATACTGGTTTCGTCAAACGTCAGAAAATGACTGACAATGGTCGTATGGTGAATATTCGTGTTCCTCTTCGTGAAATTTGCTCTGTTTGCCAGATTGATCGAATTAACATGGGCCGTAACGTTACTTTCCGTTTTACCACTAATAATGTCAATCAGCTCATTCAGAATTACACAACTACTGGTGCTGGTGGTGCTATTACGCCTGCTGATATATGGATTAAAGCTGTTGAAATGACCATCATGAGTGTGAAGGGTTCGCTTGAAGTAAGCGCAAAACTCATGGAGCAAATTAAAGATAATACCTCTCAGGAGATTGTCTATCCTTATTGGGACACCTGGAATTACCCTAATTTCATTGGATTGGGTAATGACAGTAATCAAGTTACTATTACGAACGTGAATGAGCGCCCACTTTGGGTTATTCTTCGTCTTGTGCCTTCTGGCTATCAAAGCAATCAAAACGTCAATCCTTGCTGCAGTTATTTCCCTGCTCAAGGTGCTACTAACACGCTTCCACCTTTCACTGGCACGTATATTCAGTTTGGTGGTTCTCGCATGCTTCCTGAATCTCAATACGGAACATTTATTTCTGATTCTAACCGTATTTACCAGCAGTATCTTGATATTTGCAGCAAGCTCAATGGCGATCTTCCCATGGTCCCCATGCTTGGTTACGATGACTTCTTTAGCCCTGATATTGGACCTTCTCCAGTGTATCCTCCTACCGGTGCTACTACAGCTATTATTGGTCAAGGTGGTGCCGCCATGCTTGTTTTCGACATGCGTTACGTCGGTGACTCTGATCTTAAGTCGTTTAGCAAGAACACCAACAAACAGCTTCAAGCCAACATTAAGTTTAACAACACAATCGCAGCTAATCTATCATACGACGCTTTCTTCACTATTTGCTTTGAGCGTCGCGCTGTTATTGCTGCTTCTGGTGAAGGTGTTGTCATTACTCAGCCGTAAATATTTTAGTATTAAATTTTATTCAATAATAAAATTTTAAAATGAAAGTCTTTTAGGAGATAACATTTCTGAAGATAAAAACATGCCTCTGCCACGCGATTTGCTTTACGACCGAATTATCCATTCTGGAAAAGGTGTTCATTCCCATTCTATACCTGACCATTACAAGGCCAAGAAACTTCAGGGATGTGGAGTTACCAATTACGATCTTGAATATGATCGCATTATTCATGGTGACAAAAAAAACTCGAAAAAATGAACGGCAGCGGAATAAATAGTAATAATGAACCACTATCCAATTTCCAATTAGACGACAAATTAAAAGATGTAAAAGGTTATTTAGGTTGTTTTTCCAGAGATGAAATCCCAACGTTAAAACCAGGACAATCAATTATTATTAATCTCGAGCCTCACACAGAATCAGGCTCTCATTGGGTTTGTTTGATCTGCCGACCTAATAACAACATTTATCTTGACTCGTTCGGTGTTGCACCGCCAGAAGAAGTATTGAAATTAAGGCCTGGAAAGACGCTTTACAATGCGCAGCAATATCAAGAACTGACTTCATCGCGTTGTGGTATGTTTTGCGCTTACTTCATCTCTGAAATCGAAGGAAAACATAAGAATCCTTTAGATGTCCTGTATTCGCTGGACATGGGACCTTCCAATCACAATGAAGAGGTTGTTTCTCGCGCATATAAACAGCTTTAAGTGTAATTTGATTAAAATATTAAAAATAATATTTTCATGCAAATTTATTGTGTCAAGTGCAAGTCGAAAGTGAATATTCCCAAACCTGATTTCAAAACTTCAAAGAACGGGCGTAAGATGGCAACTGGAACATGTCCTAAATGTGGTATTAAAGTGTCTTCATTTGTGAAATCAGACGCTGGAAAAGGTTTATATGCGGCTGGTCTTTTTGCTTAAGAAAAAGTAAAATTCTAATAAAAATTATGTCCTGGTTCAATCCACAATATACAGCTTTCGGTCATTACCATGCCTTTGAAGACGAAATTACTAAAGCTGAAGATGACTCTATAGTTCCGTATATTTTAATTATTGTAATGATGCTGAATTATATTTTGGCGATGAAACTTTTGAACTTAAATAAAGTTTAAAATTATAATAAAAAATTATAATTTTAACATGTCACTTAATGCTTTCGGTTACAATGGATTACAAGTTGGCCCTCCAGGTCCTGAAGGTCCGCCTGGTGCCACTGGTGGAGTAACAAGTCCCTGGACAGGAAATTTGGTGACAGTTGGTGATTTCACTTCTCAACAGTCAGATACAGGCACAGATCCAGTCTTTCAAGCGCAAGACGTTAATGATAACGTTATTTTTGCCATTAATACATTCACTCCTGGAATTATTGCTAATGGAAACTTCGTTGTCACTCCTGCGACAGATGGAATAGCTCTTATCGTCAATGACAATGCTGGAAACAATCTTTTTCAAATCAACACGACTACGCCTTCTGATTCTGCAGTTGTTGTTCTTAATGTCAATGATACTGACGGAAACTCAATATTATCGGTTAATCAAAGCAATGTCGATGGAAACGAGCTTGACTTCGTTACTATAAACGCTGTGACTATGGCTAATGGATTGGTTAATATTACTGGTTCTGATAGTGAGCCTGGAATTATTCTAAATGTCGAAGATCCTGATCTCGGCCAACTGTTTAATGTCAATAACTCCACCAATCAAGCTACTTTGCTGAATGGTTGTGCTTTGGTCGTCAATAATGCGAATAATTCGTCTGCGATTTTGAGTGTGGCTACTACAGTTGGAGACGAAGCTGTTAATGTTCTTGGCGATCTTGGAGTCACACCCATTGCTGATGGGGCTGTCTTTACAGTGACAGACAGTGGCTCTAACCCTGTTCTTAGTGTGGATACAGGCGGAAACCCCATTGTGACTGTCACAGGTTACCTGGGTGTGCAGGCTACTGCTGGTGCGAAAGCAAAGATAAACGCAAGTCCTCCTCTCTTTGAAATTCTGGACAATGAATCTAATATCATTATGTCTGTTGGAAACAACGATACCGTCACTTTTAACAACAATAACGGAGATGTGACTGGGCCAACGCTTAAAATCAATGAATCTGTTGGCTACGTTACTGTTGGTGCTCGATCAACATTGACAGCTAACAATCACGGTGATTTAGCCCAAGGTTTCTTTGTTGTGGATTCTCAGAACATCATTGATCCTGATAATCTGACGGTTAATATTATTGGCACTGCAGAGGGACTTGGAAATGACGTTATCTTCAACATTGTCAATGATAACAACTCTGTTCTAATGATTGACGCTAATGCGAGCACTATTAACGTGGGCGATCAAAGTAATGATGGCGCAGCAAGTGTTTTCTTTAGCGATGGAAGCGGTGGCGGAGCTGATTTCAACACTGTTCTTGTTGTCCAAGGAGGAGGCACTGAAAGCCCTGGAAACGGTTTGATTACAGTTGGCGCTGACATTGTGCCTGGTGGTTGGGGTCGTGATGAAGCAAATGTCCAACTTGGAACATTAGGAAATGCTTTTGCATCTTCTTATGTCAATGAAGGTTTTTTCAACGATAGTCTCAACATCGGTAGCGTTACTATCACTTCAACTGGAAGCGGTGGTGGTTCATTTACGGATGCCCAGCTCTACAATGCAGTCATTAATGGTGGAGGAGGGGGAAGTGACACATTTACGAACGTGTTGATTCAACCTTCCTCTGCAAGCTCCTGTTTCACAGTCAATGATCCCACTGGCGTTACCATGCTCAACATCGCTACTGGAGGACCCAACACTATTGCAATTTCAACCAATCAAAACGTAATTACACCCATCATGAACAATCAAAACACATTTACGGTGACTAATTCAACAAGCCAGCCAATTGTTCAAGTGGCGACCTCTAATGCAGTAAGCGGGCCGCCAAATACCAACTCTTCTGTGACGATTGGGGCTCAAAGTGTGGCTATTTCACCGCTTGTCTCGACAAGTTCAACATTCAACGTCTATTCAGATTCAACGAGCGCCTTTACCTTACTGGGCTGCGATGGTGTCGATCAGCAAGTTACACTGTGCGAGGAGTCTGTGACTGTGACAGAAGACAATGTGTTGATTCAGCCTGGTAGCGATGGATCCTGTTTTACAATTAAAAATGTTTCTGGAAGCACTTTGCTGAACCTAAATAGCTCTACCCCTTCTTTTTCACTTGGAAATGCTACTTGTATAAATACTACTACAGCTTCAGGCTACTCAGGCTCCTTCAAAGACTATCAAATGATCAACAAGCTTTCAGGCAAAACATACAACTTTACAGGTGGAACTCTGGGCCTCAATTATCAGGATGATGGTGAATTAATTTTCTACTCAGGAACTGGAAGTGGCGGCACGGATACTATTATTCTCCCTCTATCGTCGAGTGTTTATGCAGGCTTTACAGTGGATGTGTATAATCTGAGAAGCAACGGCTCTTCGCAGGGATTTGTTGTTGCAACACAGGGTAGTGACACAATTATCGACACGACAAGCGGCAGTGACACTTCTGTTTCTCTCACCAATCTGCAAGGCGCTTGTGCATCATTCACCTTCACAGGTGTTTCATCTACTTGGGCGTGTGTCTTTGTATATAGCACAACGTATCCTTTTTTAAGTTCTAAAGATGAATCAAAAGGACTTACTATCGAACAATTAGCAAATAAATTTAATTACCAGAAGAGACAAATCACCGAGATGAGAAACGAGAACAAAGAGCTCAGGGTGTTGATTGAAAATCTAACCAATAAATTGCTGTCACTTGAGGATAGTATTATTGAAAAAGCTGGAGTAACAGCAGAAGATCTCGGTAAATCCATTGTTCTGGACAAGGCCATTCAACCAGATCTCTCTGACGACGATGACTATGATGAGGCTCTGGAGGTGATCCGACTTTAGGAGGAAGCCCAAAGCAAAGCTGAGGTGGTTCGTCTATAATTTTAAAATAAGTATTTCTGTAGGGACCAGATCGATAAAATATTTTATACATTTATAAAATATTAAATTTTAATTATTTAAATTTTATTTTTTATGCGGTCAGCCACACATAACAACCTTCAGTGCCTCGTGCTTGAATAGTTTCCTTTCGATATCTTAGACTGAGGATTACTATGTTTAGTTTAGTTTTATTGGGTTCAATGATCTGACTCCAATCAGGATAACAAAAACTATAGTTTGCGACATCATTTACTTTCTCTTCGAACATTGAACCTTCAAATTTAAGATGTAATTGGAGTGAGCTGACAAGTCTTTGTTCTCCGAGATCAAAATAGTATTTTTCTTCATGGAAACCTCTGTTCTTCTCTAACACTAAACTATCTTTGATTGGCTTGTCAAGAAAAATTGAACTTTTGTATTTTGACATGTTCTTTTATTGTAGGAAAAAGTCTGTTTAAAATAAAAATTCAAATTTTTACTTGTCGTATAGAGTCATGACATTTGGATTATTTACGCGTGCGTTCTCACGTTTGTCTGCGTAATTCCACTCTTCCTTGAATGCAGACCAAAGATTTGAGAGCCAGTCAAGAACACCTTGTCCATGCTTGCGCTTTGAGCCAGGTCCAATACCTTTTCCTGTCAGTTCAGTCTTTTGTTGCTTGATAAAACGATCAATAAGAGCTTTAGTAGCTGTAGGATCGATTTCTTTGATGTATTCTTTCACTTTTGCGATAGTTAGATGTTTATTTTCATCGCTTTTGATTCGCTGTTCAATTTTGTAGAAATCAAGACCTGACGCCTTCTGATTCAGCTCGTTAATTCGGTTCTTCATGCGTTCGTCTAATGCATCTTGCGAAACGTCTGTAGATAGCTTCATGACTTTATCGGCAAACATGTCGGCTGCTTTATCTGTTCCCTCGAGCACTTTAGAAATTTTATCTCCTCCTTCAGGGATCTTTTTGACAAGCTCTTTGGCAACTTTGATTGCCTCGTCTTTCAGCTCTTTCGAATATTTGTAAAGCAAATTAGCAGACTCTTCTTGAACCATGTTCTGGAACATCTTTACATTGTCTTTCTTTCGTTGTTCTCGTTGCTCAGGAGTCATCTTTGCATAGACTTCTGCTTGCTTTAGATCTGCTTGTCTTTGAGCTTCGAGTTTCAGGCGATGGTTTATTTGGGATTTAGGATCCTCAAGAGCGTCCAGTTCCCATTGAGGGCCATCCAATTTGATCTTCATATACACCTCTGGCGTGGTGCCGTGTTTCTGTTGATATTGCTGAGCTGTCATTGGATACTTGAAGTCCTGCAACATATCTACTTCTGCTTTGAAATTAGCGGAGCCTTCTTGTTTCTTCGCTTTGTCGATTTTCTCATTAATGAGAGCGATCATGTGTTTTGCACCATTATACCAGAAAGACTCTTTGATGTTGTTGTAGATGTTCGAATCGAGATCACCACCTCGTCTGCGCCTCGGAACTCCTTCGTCGTCGCCTCCAACTCCATTTCCTCTAATCTTTTGGAAAATGTGCCCTAAATCAGTTAGAGCATCAAACAGTGAGTTTGTATAGCCTGGCAGCTCTTGCAAGATGCCTTTAGGCTCTTGGAAGATAAACTCATCAATCGGCTGAGACAATAGGTTGTTCGACTTGAGAAGCATGTTCTGTTGGTGCTGACAATTAAATCCAAACGCTGAATATTTCCAGAAGTTGTCTCCCATGGCTTCAAGCGTTTTACCAAAGAACTCGAACAATGTGATCTTCTTTCCATTCAGAGGCACAGGAATCGATTCTGTATTCTTTACATTCTTTGGCTGCGGATTTGGCGTGATCGTGACATATTCATTCTTCTCGTATCTGAATTTATACCCATCGGAAAGAGTAATAACACAGTAAAGATGGAAAATACGATCGTAGCCGCCTTTATTTACTGCAGCATTGAACTTTCCGAGCGTTGCCGCGTTAAGCGCAAGCTTTAAAACAGCTTGAATTGGCTCGCGAAACATCGTGATGGACGTAACAAAAGCATTGCCGTGCTCTTTGAGAAGGTTTTCCATATCTTTCATCCCTGCAAATGGATGTTTGCTACCGAAGAACCTTTGCACTGCAACCCAGCTATCCAATAGAATACCTTCACCGAGCTCTTCTACGGGAATATTTTTGCGACTTTTTTTAGACTTCTTCTTCTTGAAGTCTTTCAAAGCTGATTCAAACGATTCTTTATCTATCGCGTCAATAACACCACCTTCCTTTAGCACAAATCCGTAAGAGTTACGCGTGTGATTAGCCAGCATATCCATGAGTTCTTTTGGAGCTTTGACCATGATTTAAAAATATTAATTTTTTAGTTGTGTAAAAATTAATATTTAAGATAAACGGATTTAATTTCAAACTATTTAATAGCCAAACGGGTAAAGTTTATACGTTTCCCAGTCAATGACTTGCTTATCATAGCAGAACTTGAACTTCTTTGTGTTTTTGACTGTCTTGATCGAGTGATCTTTTGTGATCTGGAAATGCGTAACGGCGACTTCTGCTTCAGTTTTCCCTTCTGATTTAATCATATCCAACATAGTCTTCATGTTAATTGACTTGGAATTGATGTGATTCAGCGTGAAGCCTTTCAGTTTTACACAATCTTCCTTGCCATTGAATGTTGTGTAAGCATAGGATTTAGGTCCGGTCGCCACGAACTCAGTAATGTAGTTATCGCATTCAAGCTCTTTATCGTATTCAAGCTCTTTCTTCATGAGGCCAAGGTAGTCGCCAGTCTCCATTTGAACTGGGTCTGAAATTGAATCTACAAAGACGATCGAGTCGGTGTCGTAGTAGAGAACACGATCCTGGAGAAGATCCAACTTGTCGTAAAGCATGAGTCGGGCTTGCGAAGTTGTGAAGATGGCGACGTAAATGTTTGTGTTCTTGTCTTCTTGGACATAGTCCGATTTGAGGCGGAAAGACACATTCACCAACTGCTCGGCGACAATGTGGCAGTCCAAAATTTCTCGCGTGCTATCCTCGGTAAAGTTAATGAACTCGGTATACGAGTTAAATAATTTATTTTGAACCATATTAGGGCGCTGGCCGAACTTACCCCACAGAGAATTGAGGAAAAGCTTGGAGACTGAACGCATGCCTTTGTTGGGGATGATTTTATCGTAATCGAGGCGAATTCCTTCTTTTTCGTAATAAGTTTCGATAAAATCTTGCTTTTGCTCCTCTGTTACGCAGTGCGATGGGAAACCAGAACACTCTGCTTTGATCTTCAACCACGTATTAACGTAATCGGCGAAAAGGCCTTCAATTCCTTCCTCGAAATGATGAACTTCGTGGATTTTGAGGATTTTGTAACCTTTTTCGATAGCTTTGTTTAATTCAAGATGAGTCCAGGTTCCTGTGATTTCACGCTCAGCTGGCGAGTGTGTGCAAGATGCGCATGAATTGGCAGCGCAGGAGGAACAAAGAGGGAAGACAAGCTTGTCGATCGATGCGCCATCCTTAACAGGAAGAACTGGGAAACGCAATCCACGAGGAGGCAAGACATCGCAGTAGATGAGGCCTTTGTAGGAAGAGATATCGGTTGTGTTGGGCTGATAAATAGTCGTGTGATGGCCTTTCGGATACCAACCATACTTACAAACAGTCGGATAGAGAGAGGTGAAATCGTAATAATAAATTTTCTCGTCAGAAGAACATTTGTGGTAGAGCTTGGCTACATCGGTTCTGCCTCCAAAGAAGGCTTTGCGAGGGTTCAAATATCCAATTGCGTTTGTTTCTTTGGCTTTCAGAATGTTTATTTGATGAAGCTGAGAGAAATTTTTGTCGTCTTTGATCATTTTATTGTAATCGCACTCCCAAATCTCCACCAACTTGTGTTTCTTCTTCAAAGTTGCTGAGATGGCTTGTGTCGATGAATAAAGTTCGCTAAAACTCTTACCTGAATAGGGATTCAACTTGTTTTTGTTGGTGCATTTAGGACAGCCGTGCCAGAAACAACCGTGGAATTGATAGACTGTGTCTGAAGTTGGGTCGTAGCCATCGACTTTGTAGCCATCAATGGTTTGCTCTCCTCCATTCTGAGCGTGTTTAATGTTTGTTGAGTTGTTCGTGAGTGTTTGGATGGCAGCAATCGATAAATTTGAGTAGTTCTCGTGTTTTAATTGAGGATTGGAGACGTAGGCGATGGTGTTTGGCTGCAAAAAGTTTTTCTTGTTGATCTTCATGGCACAGGAGGCAAGGGTAACAGACTTGAACGGATCAAGGTGGGCAACTTCATAAGTAATCTGTTGGAAACGTTTGCATCCATCGCGCAGAAGCAGAACATCAGACTCACAGTAAGCATGGAACTCTTTTTTGAAATCGAATTGCGATGAAGAAACTTGTTCATACCAGGTGTTGAATTCTGTGCGCGTTTCCTCCATCATTGAATCAGGATCGTAGTATTCACGAGGAGGATAGGAATCGACATAGTCTTGGTTTTGAGGAAGGTTGAAGTGGTGAGGAAAAAAGCCTTTTTTCAACTCTTTGATGCCAAACATCTTGGGAAACTCACGTAGAGCTGTCGAAATAAAACTTAACGAATCAACAAAGCGAATGTTCATGCCTTTACCTTCAAGGGACATGTAAGTAATTTTTCCTTGAGCAAAAATTGTGAAAGGAGTCAAGTTGTTCTCGTGCATATACTTTAGAATTGGGTGGAAGTCATAACCTCGACCGTTGTGAGCAATGAACGTGAAGTTGTTGTGCTCTTTGATGAGAGCCCAATCACAGAACTCTTGGATCGTATAGTGTGTAACAAGAGGCTTGGTTACGTCTGCGTATGCTGATTTTGCAAGATTAACTTGATGGACTGCGTTTTCGTCACAATAGGTCTCGAAATCAAAGAATACGTAGTTATCCTTCTCTAACTCAAACGTATCCTCTTCTTTCAGAGGTTGCTGATAGCACAGATGATCCTTAATATCGACGTATTCTTTGCAATTGGGGCATTTGTCATGGCCACAAACGTGGTTGTCCCTGTTTTCAGCTACTTTGTAATCGAAAGTCCGCTTACATTTGAGGCATTTCCAACGCCTGCCACATAAGCCTGATGTAATGTGGTGATCAAAACACGCTTGCAAGGGAAAAGTGTAATTACAATCGTGGCAAGGAATATACTTCTCGTATTTAGTTTCTGGGTTTTCGTTTCGAACATTGTGATGGTTAATTTTGGCTTGATGGCACGAATTGCAGCTGAAATTTGTTGGACAGCAATGCTTTTCTTTGTGACTGTAAGCAACAAAGCAAGGCTCGCAGAAATAAGACGTGGCAAAGTAACCCTTGATACTTTTAATGTAATGGAAATGGTTTCCTTGTTTTAGGAAATATACTTTCTTGGGATAGACATTTGTTCCTTCGTAAAGACGCGAATTATTATTATCGTAATCGACAATACAGATCGAAAGTTTCAAGTGGTCTTCCATTCGTTTAATATCTGCAAGGTCGAATGGATCGTCGTGAGTGTCTTTGCCGAGAGCTGCACAAATATTTTCTGCTCCTTCGCGTTGGGATTTTGAGCCTTGTTTATACTTTTCTGACGGCTGCTGAATAACATTTTGCCATTTGTTGTAATTAGCTTTAGAATCATTTTCTTTGTATAGCATGTCAATCATGGCAACGAAGCCTGCGCGAGCGGCGCACATCGAATCAGAATCGTTTGTAATCATGATCATCGACGTTTTATTTTGAAAATCTTTCAGCATGGGAACAGACAATGTGGAGCCAGCTCCTTGAGGAACACGATAGAAGAAGATTTGAATGTCAAGCGGGGCATCTACTTCGGCTTGTTGCCATGACTGAAGTTGTTGCTCAATCGATTTAATAAATTGTTCGGCTGAGAAGTTTTGAACACGACGAAACTGATCTTGATTCCTGTAATGGCCTGTGCTGAGACGAAAAATAATGCGATCTCTTGGTTGAAGGTTGTTCTTTTGAACGATCGTCCTGAAAATATCGTCGATCGAAGCAACAAGCTTGTTGTAAATTGCTTGCTGGTTTTCTAATGCCAACAATCGGTTGCGATTGAACGTTAGCGAATAACCACTCTCACCAGCGCGGTGTTCCAAGTTTGAATTAGGTCCTGGAACTGGAAAAGCAACTGATGCTCTGTTCAGGTTGATCGTATAAAAACCATTAGTAACTGAACGATTCACACGTTGAGCAAGGGCATTTTTGTAAAGCTTTGCCTTCGTCGCATCAACAAAGGTTGCGTTTCGAGGCGTTAGAAGTGGAATTACACGAGCGTTCGCGCGGCGATTAGTAGCGTTATGAGTCGTAATAGCTTCATCAATGCCTGCGTTAATGGTATCGACAACGAGTGGAGACTTTGCGTAAGCTTTCAACAACCTGTTCAGCTTTTGCGTGTAGGACCTGTGATGGAGGATGCTATCGACAATTTCGTTATACACAGGTTGGTCTTCAGGCCTCATTTGCGTAAAAACATTGACTTGGCGACGAACCTCCTCTGCATTGCGTTGAAAAGCGTTTTGGGCTCGTGCCGTTCGCGCACGCATTCGCTCTTCGTGTTCAGCAGCTCTCTGATTGGCTTCTTGGATATGCCTGAACATAGCTGCTTGGGTTTCGTTCCTCGGAGCCGGATGGTAGGCCTGATTGAGCCGATTCTGAGTATTCTGGGCAAATCTGGTGGTCATCATGTTTTTGATTGAAGGCGGTGGTGTTTTAATATGGTTTGCCGAAAAGTTAAAAAAAAAATCAATTCGGAAGTCGAAAATTTTGGATATTTTTTTTAAAAATAAAGGGTTACTTTGGTCTGGAAATCGATTTTATGGGCTAATTTATTTTGGAAATAAAAAATAAATAATTTATTTGTCGAGTCGCCATGTTTATTTGAGTGTTGGTCCTGGAAGTAGTATGGAATCTGGCATAAAAATGCCAGATTTGACTCGGATAAACATCGGCTAAATAAAAGTTAAAAAAAAAATAATTAATAAATAAATTTATTTTTTAATTTTGTGCTCGTGTAGGGGCTCTGTAAAGGCTTTTCCAACGAGGTATCAAAGGTCCAAATCGGTAAAGAATTGAAAAAGAAACAAATACAAAGTAAAACCCTTTTTCTGGAAAGAAAAGAAAGAAGAAAGAAAAGGGTTTTTTAAAGAGGAGAAAAAGGCAGATTTACTGCTGGTGCTGGCGCATGACTTCGAGCATGCGGATGGCGCTGGCGATGGTCGCATACGCGTTGCCCTTGTTCAGCTTTTGTGTCTTGACAAACTCGAGACCAGCGCGCAGCTCAATCAAACCTTCAATGGTATTTTCAATGATACCGTTGTTACGAATGGGTTGCTGGGCGGCAGCATAGTAAGCGGGAGGCGGGTTGGCAGCGGTAGCGGCATTGGCATTGGCAGCAGTATTGGCATTGGCAGCAGCAGTGGCCTGGACGACCGCCTGGTTGATCATCTGCTGGATCGACTGTTGCATGTCGCTGAAACGGAAGACGTCACCAACGATGGCAGTCGGGGCAGCAGTCGGGGCAGCAGTCGGGGCAGCAGTCGGGGCAGCAGTCGGGGCAGCAGTCGAGGGAGCAGTCTGGCCAGTGGCGTTGATGTTGGAGGACATTTGCGCAGAGGAGAAGTAGCCGAGGAGGCGTGGAAAGTAAAGTAAAGAGACCCATGAAAGTCAGGCTTGCTTAAATATATAGAGCTGGAACGCACAGGGTTAGGCTGTAACACGCATAGTTAGGCTGGAACAGTGAGTCGTCAAGGTAGGGCCAGAACAGGATGGAACACATAACCCTGTATAAAAGACAACCTGAGTTCTCTGGGAAAAAGGAAAAACAACCTATACCCTACGATTTGAGAGGCTGGAACAGGCGGGAACAAGCAGTGTCAGTCAGGTTTTAGTCAGGACAGGCCTGTGACCACAATGGAAGGCTGCGAAGGCATTGAGGACAAGAAAGGCAGTGGCTTGGTTTTTTTTTTTGGCAAGGCAGAAAAAGTAGAGAAGGCTGGAACGGGCTGGAACAGCATTTTCCAAAATGACCGCGCACATCAATCGTGTTAGCAGTTGCGGCACACCGATGCCGTGGTCGTCGCAGACTGACCCTGCCGACCCAGCCGACTCAGCCTTCCCTACCTCGACCAAGCTGATCAACGGCCTCTCGCAAGATCAGCTTGAAACCCTGCAAGAAATCTACTTGCGGAACCGCGTCCCTCAGGAAAATGCGAAGGACAACTACCTTTCATACCTTTCACGCAAAGGCAACCAAGGCAAGACCTACAGCCAATTGCGCAAAGCAATGCTGAAACTCTCTGCTGAGCGTGCGCGCACTGACACATCCCAAAAGGCTGCATATATGCGCGAAAAGCGCAAGGGTATTTTTTTATCTTTTTTTTTTGGTCTCCTTTCTAACTCTTTGTGCCTCACAATAGAAAAAGGCCTTCAGAAAAGCCCATCTGTGCCCCAAAAGACCCAGCAGAAATCCCTGTCTGCACCCCACTGTAATGATATGGATGATGTCACCCCCAACATCACAGACACCATCCCGGATGCCATGGAGGGCATTGTTTCAGTCACTGCTGCCAAGGACACTGTTGCCCCGACTGCCAATACAGCCATTGTCCCCACCACTGGTGCTAAGACCGCCACCCAAAAGACCAAGGGCATCGCCAAAACATTTAAGACACCCATGGATGGATGCCTTACCATGGACTACATGATCCGTGCTGCCAGCGAGGCTCTCGTCGCCCTCAACACTATGGATGGCGTCATCCAGGCCAACGCAACCTACAACCCTGGCATCTTCCAGACCAACGCAACCTACAACCCTGGCGTCATCCAGGCCATTGTCGCTACCACCAACCAGGTTACTGATGACAACTATACAGATCCATTTTTTCCAAAGGTAAGTTAGGTAACAAAAAGTGCATCTTTGGACTAACATTATCTTTATAGGACAATATTAATAACTTCGTCTGCTAAGCAAGACTTTATAAAATATAATAATAATTAAATAAAAAGGTAACATATATTTATATTACCTTTTTATTTTAACCTGTGTTTCTCTTTTGTTTAGGAGCTCATCTTCTTTCAAACGCTTTTAACAAGCTCTTTGGCAACCACGAGGTCTTCGCTGGCGTCGTGATGAATGCGTTGCAGCTCATCTGCAACGAAAAAGCCTCTAATAGGCTCTTTTTCTTACTTGTGTCTCAAACTGTGTAAGCTACAACACCCTTTCTTTGATGGGCGGGCGGATTTTATAAAGTTTTGGCAGGGCCGAATTAAAAAATCAATTCGGAACAAAATTTTAATTTTTGGAAATACGGAATGGCTTGGGCCAAAAGAAAGAATTCT
>Ga0302224_10000336_pt1 | contig 25610 bp, 18 predicted proteins | sample II_Palsa_E3_1_FD_193520 | JGI IMG/M metagenome (GOLD analysis project Ga0302224, IMG submission 193520) | Peat permafrost microbial communities from Stordalen Mire near Abisko, Sweden - II_Palsa_E3_1 | ecosystem: Environmental > Terrestrial > Soil > Palsa > Peat permafrost | place: Sweden... | reverse complement strand
TGATGAGGTCGATGACCGCCTGGACGAGCATGACCGCTCGGGGGGAACGTCCGAAGATTTCGTAGAGGAGGGCCAGAAACGCGGGATAACCCGGCATGCGCATATCGACCGGCATCAATTGCCCGCGAACGAAAAGACCGTAAACGCGGTGGTCGAGCCAGTTGCGCGCCAACTCGTCGTAAAATCTTGTGTCACCTGCATGGAAGGGAAAATGGATGATGAAAAACAGGCGCAGGGCGAGGCCGAACGATAGCGCGACCGCCAGATGCTTATAAGAGAATGGGCGAAGGATCATGTAAGCATGGGCCAAAAAAATGAACGAACCGCGAAGCTTAGCAGCCGAAAAAGACTGTTTCGGCAGGATCACGCGGGAGCACGCTAAAAATTACGCTCCGCGAACAGTAGCATACCAATAGTTGGACCGGATTCGTCCACGAATGAACGTGTCTGGCTCTGCGGGGTTGGAACGCGAGGATTTGCCGGTTAAACTGAAAGATGCCGGAGGGGTGGGTGAGCGGTTGAAACCGGCGGTCTTGAAAACCGTTAGGCCCGAAAGGGTCTCGTGGGTTCGAATCCCACCCCCTCCGCCAGCCAGTCTTGATATTCCTCTCTATTCCTTTCAGTTCGGCAGAAACCGGCATTTTGCGGCCTAATTGGCAAGAATTCCCAGAACCATTCGCTCTGTCTTCCGCTCCTATTCCTGCTAACGGCCCAATTGGTTGTGATATTCTCCACAACGAATCAGACGGTTCCCTTTCGCCGAACGTGGGCTATCCGAAAATCCATTGACGATCCTCTCAAACCCGAAGAAGCTCTATCCGGAACGCTCCGCCAGCCAGTCTTTATGTTCTTTTCGTCAGACTCGAAAAATGGTTCGATCCTATTGCAAATCGCGCGGCGTTCCGTACGATAAGGCGTTGTTGTTCCAGCCATGTGGGGAGATCTAGCGGGATTTTCGAGAGAACAATTTGCCTGCAGGAAGAGGATCCGGTGGCAACACAATCGCAAATTGAAGAGACCTACAATTACATGGACCAGGTTTTTCGAGTTACTTACGGGGAGCACGCAGACTGTACCGGCGCAATGTTCAACGGGGATTTCTCTCTATCGTTGGAACAGGCACAGCGTGTTAAACATGAGTACATTCTCACTCACCTGGGCGTGGAGCCCGGCAAACGAGTTTTGGATGTTGGCTGTGGTTGGGGCCCGATGTTGCATGCTTTGCAGCAGCATGGTGCCAGTGGGGTTGGCATCACCTTGTCCACGAAACAGGCGGACGCCTGCAGCAGGGGCGGATTGGATGCTCGTATCGCGGACTGGAAAGATACAGATCGTGCGGTTCTTGGAAAATTCGATGCGATAATGAGTGTTGAATCAATGGAGGCCTTTTGTTCCAAGGAAGAGTTCCTGGAAGGCAGGCAATGCGAAATCTACGAACGGTTCTTCAAATTCTGCCATGAGCTATTGCGTACGGGTGGCAGGCTTTACTTACAAACCATGATCTGGGGTAAGAGTGTCCCCTCCGTCGGCGAGATTTCTTTGACGGCAGCCAAGAGTTCAAACCAATATATAGTGGCGCTCACCGAGAAGTTCTACCCGGGATCCTGGCTTCCCGCGGACGAAAGTCAAATCATCGAATGCGCCAGGCCATATTTCAGGGTCGTCTCAAGCAATAGTGGGCGCTTGGACTATATAGAGACCATTGAACAGTGGAACAAACGCCTGCAATTGAGGTTTTCGATCTTGGTTGCGATGCTCCGCACCCTTCCGTATTTCTTAATCGACCGGAATTTTAGATTTAAATTGATGTCTCTGCTTCGAGGATGTCAATATGAGTGCTTCACGCGAGAGATAATGGAACACAAACGCATGGTATTTGAAAAGATTGAGGCCCGCGACTAGAGAATTCTCGCGAGATGTTCGCCCGAAGCGCGGCACATGTCTGGCGTATCGTTCCCGGTTACTCGTTATTGGAAAGCGTTGTGTCGGGATTCCCACGGTTTATGATAGGCAAAAAAGTTTCCCACTTCAGCATACTCGAAAAAGTAGCGACCGGCGGTATGGGAGTGGTTTACAAAGCCCTTGACGAAAAATTGGAGAGAAATGTAGCGCTGAAGTTCGTCGCGGATCCTCTCTCAAAAGACCCGGCTGCCATCGGACGTTTCCTCCGCGAAGCGCGCGCGGTCTCCGCGCTGAATCACCCCAACGTCTGCACCATTTACGAAGTCGATGAGTTCGAGAACTCATTCTTTCTCGCGCTGGAGTTTTTGGATGGAGAATCGCTCGAACAATATATGTCTCACCAGAAATTAGGGATTGGAGAAATCCTCGATGTCGGAATTCAGGTGGCAGACGGATTGTCGGCTGCACACGCCAAGGGTGTAATACACCGGGACATTAAGCCTTCCAATATTTTCGTCACGACAGGACACGTCATCAAGATCCTGGATTTCGGTCTGTCCAAGCTCACGAGCGAAAGCGCGGCGCTCACGCGTCCCCCATCACAGGTCGCTCATGACTCCAGTGATGCGCCCAGCAGCGCGACAGGAATCGTCGGGACGGTCTCCTACATGTCCCCGGAACAGGCGCAGGGTGACGAGTTGGATCCCAGAACGGACCTTTTTAGTCTTGGCGCGGTCCTCTACGAAATGGCCAGCGGCCGGAAGGCGTTTTCCGGCTCGACTCCTGCGCATATCTTGACTGCCGTACTGAACAGCCAGCCGAAGCCGATTAGGGCCTCCGGACGGGACCTCCCGGTCGAATTGGAGCGTTTAATCGACAAGGCACTCCAGAAATCTCGGGCTTTGCGCTACCAGAGTGCACTTGAGCTCGCGGCCGACCTTCGGCGCCTCAAGGGCCAGATCAATCGAGCAAAACCCGATGCGGTAATTGGTCATCAAGACGAGCTTCCGGCACCGACCCCTGCAGCTCCGCGCGGTCGAAGGCGAAAGAACATTAATTCGCTCGCTGTGCTTCCGTTCGGCAATGAGATCGGTGATGCAGATGCTGAGTATTTGAGTGAGGGGCTAACAGACAATATCATTAACTCCCTTTCGCAATTTCCTGGCATCAGCGTGATGGCACGCAGTACGGTTTTTAGATACAAGAATCCGACTGAGCCTCAGAGGATAGGGCGTGAACTCAATGTGGGCGCTGTACTCATCGGCACAGTGCTGCAACGGGGAGAGAGATTGGTCGTTAACGCCGAACTTGTAGATGTCTCAGACGGTCGTCAGCTGTGGGGCAGCCAATACAATACGAAATTCTCGGAGATATTCACCGTTCAGGAAGAAATCTCCAATCGCATCTCCTCCGAGCTTCGGCTGCATCTGTCGCCGCAGGAAAAAGAAAAAATGCGCCTGAGCCAAACTCAGGATGCGGCGGCCTATCAGCTATATCTCAAGGGTAGGTACCACTGGAACAAACGCACAACCGACGGCGTAAAGAAAGCCATCCGCTACTTTCAACAGGCCATCGATCAGGACCCCGGATATGCGCTGGCATATGCCGGACTGGCTGATTGTTTCGCTTTGTTCGGAGGTTATCGCGCTTTGCCGCCGCGGGAAGCTTTTCCCATGGCGAGAGCAGCGGCGATGAAGGCGCTCGAGATCGATGATCGCGTGGCCGAGGCCCACAACACGCTGGCAATTGCTTCTCTTTTTTTCGACTGGAATTGGTCCGGCGCCGAGGAAGAATTCAAGCGCGCAATTCATTTGAGCCCTAAATATGCGACGGCCCATCAGTGGTATACGATTCTTCTCGTCGCCACGGGGCGCCCCGACGAAGGGCTAGAGTCAATCAGGCGGGCTCATGAACTCGACATGCTATCGCTCCCGATCAATACGCACTTGGGATGGGCGTTTTATTTTTCCCGTCAATTCGACGAAGCTATCATCCAGCTTCAAGCGACGCTAGAACTCGATCCGAACTACGTCCTGGCGCATTTCGTGCTTGGGCAAGCCTACACGCAGCGAGGTAAATACCGTGAGGCCATCGCTGCATTGCAAACGGCTTCCAATCTTTCGGCCGGGTTGCCGCCGATCCTGTCCGCATTGGGTTACGCCTACGCTCTCGCTGGCGAAGCGGATAAAGCGGGGCAAGTGATCGCGGAGCTGGCTGAGGCGTCTTCGAAGAAATACGTCTCAGCCTACGATTTCGCTCTCGTTAATATCGGTTTGGGTGAGAAGGATTTGGCCTTCGACTTTCTAACCACCGCCGTGAAAGAACTTTGCGTCTGGCTTATTTTCCTCAACACAGAACCGGCACTGGATAGCCTTCGGCCGGATCTAAGATTTCGAGATCTAATCCAGGCGGTCGGGCTTCGGCTCGATTCTTGATACCCGTGGAGGCCGAGCGTTTGATCCGGCGAGCGGAGAAGGGCGCGCACGACAGGTGAAGAGAAAATCATTCATTCTTGTTCGACGAGCTGCAGCGGTTTTCGTTGGCGGACTTATAATTCTAGCGGCCTCTGTCGATGCAGCAGATCTCCAGGTTCAGACCGCGAAGAATTACGAGCACTATATCGCCCTGACTCAGGCACAGGAGGACGTCGAGTTGGCACAGGGCAATCCATACCTCTGGGTGGAGCGATTGGCGGAAGCGCGCCGCCTAGAGGACGAAAGGCAACTCGGCGACGGTGAGGTCGTAATCGAACGTCTCGAGACTCTCGACAACGGAAAACCGATTCCGTTTCCCGGGGGGCTCATCCATCACTGGATTGGAACAATTTTCGTGCCGGGTGCGACTCTGACGCAGACTCTGGCGTTCATGCAGGACTACGACCACAACGCGGAATATTTCAAGACGGAAATCCTGCGGTCAAAAATCCTCGAGCATGAGGGCGACGACTATTTTGTGCGGCAGCGATTTTACAAAAAGAAAATCATCACTACGGTAATCGACACTGATGCACAGATCCACTATCACGTCGTGGATAAGACTCACGCCTGGAGCCGGTCAAATGATACGCGGGTGCAGGAAGTGGACAATGCTGGACGCTCCGACGAGCGCCTGGAGCCCGAAGGGCATGACAGAGGATTTGTCTGGAAGCTGAATACCTTTTGGCGATTCGAAGAAAAGGATGGTGGCACGTATGTGGAATGCCAGGCGATTTCCTTGAGCCGCGACATTCCCGCGGGACTCGGTTGGATGGTCGGGTCGCTCGTATCCAACCTTTCGAAAGAATCGCTGACTTTCACGCTGACGACAGCGCGAACTGCAATCACCAAGAAGAGCTCGCCGGGACTAAAGTAAGGTACCAACGGAGTTCGAATCACCGATGTCTTGCGGCTCGGGACTTTTGATTTGCCACAAAGGCTTTGTGGCTGGCGCGCGTTCTAGCGCGACCAGTTTCAAAAGGTACAAGAAGTCATGAAACGGAATCGGGCGGAACGGAAATTTGAAGGCGTTGGAGCTTAGTGCGTAACCCTTCGCGACTGATCCCCAGAATCTTAGCGGCACGCGTCCGGTTTCCTTCTGTGTGTTGCAGCACCGAGAAGATCAATTGCTTTTCCATTTCATGCAACGACATCGGAGCGAGCGGCGTCGGCTGCGACGAGGCCGCCGATAAACCGTTTCCGCGATTACGAATTCTTTCATTTAGCAAATCAGCGCCGCAGGGGACATCTACTGAAGCCAGCGCGGCTAGTCTGGCCATTTCACTTTCCAGTTCCCGCACATTTCCCGGAAAACGGTAGGCAGTCAAGGCTGTCAAACAGTCCTCTGTCAGTCGCGGCGCCGTCCGTCCGTACCGCGCTGCCGCCGCGCGAATAAAATGCTCGGCGAGAAGCCTGGTGTCGTGGGGCCGGTCGCGCAAGGGCGGCAAATGAAGAGTGATGGCTGACAACCGGAAAAACAGATCGGATCGGAATCTTCCGGCCTTCACTTCGCTCTCCAGATCGCGGTTCGTCGCGGCGATGAACCTTACATCCACCTGCTCAGTCCTGGAGTTGCCCAGCCGCGTAAACTCGCCCGACTGCAGGACGCGAAGGAGATGGGGCTGCAGTTCGAGGGGTAGATCGCCGATCTCGTCGAGAAACAGGGTCCCGCGATGTGCGGCTGCGATAAATCCGATGCGATCGCGATTCGCACCAGTGAATGCGCCTTGTACGAAACCGAAGAGCTCTGAACCAATCAGCGTCGCCGGAATCGTCGCACAATTCAACACGATGAAGGGTCCCTTTACGCGCGTGCTATGTCGATAGACGGCCCGGGCGATCAACTCCTTTCCCGTTCCGGTTTCTCCCTGAATCAAAACCGGGAGATCGGTGGTAGCGATCTGGTGCACGGTCTGCAGGACGCGGGTCATGCCGGGGTCAGCCGTCAATATTCCGTCGGATTGACTGTGAGCGTGCTCCAAAGCTTCCGCGCGACGCTGCGCCTGGCTCATGGCTACCGCCCCCCGCAATCGTGGCGCGGCCAGTGCGCAGACTTCATCCAGAAAGTCTCGCTGCTCTTCCGTAAAACGATTGGTGACTTGCCGATTTTCCAGATAGATAAGTGCGAACGCCGCATCGCTTGCCACCAGAGGCGCGCACAGAACAGATCGAATCGAGAGGTGCTGTATGCTCGGCTGCTTGCTGTAGGGTTCGGTCATCGACGCGTCGCCGATCAAGACTGCTTTCCCGCTTTCCATGACGGACCGGGCGATCGAGCGGCTCACCGCCTCTTCCGCTCGAGATAACGACTCACTACGAAAGTTCCGTGCCGCAGTCGCTCGGAATTCTCCGCCCTCACGCACCACCACAAATCCCCGGTCGGCCCCTAGTCCTTCAATCAATGTGTCGAGAAGCCCGGAAATCAGTTCGCCGTACTCGCCTTCCTTCAGAAGCGTTTGCGCCACTCGGTAGAGAAGCCCCAAATGCTCAGATGGCTGGTTTTCTCGGTTTGAAGTCATGCCAAGTCCGTGACCCGAGAATATAGCACCATTGCGCACCTCGCCGTGCCCTCCTGGTTAGCCCGACATCGTCAGGAAAAATGGCAATTGCAATGCACATTGCAATTCTGACGGCATTACAAAAGTGTCATCAGAACGAGGTAAATTAATGACAATTAAACCACTTACGCTTAGGTCAGTTTTGCCGGTGACAGAAAATCGGGCCAATGACTGCCAATTTGTTGGGCACCATCGCCTCCTCACCACTCCATTATGCCTCCCGGTCGTTCTGATTGTCGTTCTCGGCCTAGTCCTCGCCGGGCCGGCTGAGGCACGCACGGGGGAGTTGGTCGAAGCGATTGGATCCAATGGATCTATCTGGGCCGAACTCGCATGGACTGCAGCAGCCTTGCTAGTCCTGGCCATCGCGTTCATTCACGAATTGTCCGTAATTCTGGACCTATGCCCGTTTGCAGGGCAGGCAAACGACGCAAAAACTGAATCCGCCGAATTGGCCGCGTACGGCTTTGCCAGACCGCTCTGTAAATCTAATCAGAAGGACGTGTCATGCGAAACCTCTGGATTTTAATTTTCGTTTTGGCGATGCCGTGCGTGGTTTTCTCCCAAACCAACGAAGCATCTTGGGAAAACCTGAGCGCACTGCAATCCGGTCACAAAATTCAAATCGTCGAAATGAACTCCAAGAAAGTCTCCGGGACGTTCCTGAGTGTCTCCGACACCATGATCTCGTTACAAAAACAAGGCGGCGAACAGACCATTCAGAGACGAGACGTTCGCATCGTGAAGCGCATGGAAACCAAGCATCGTTTGCGCCACGCAGCCATCGGCGCCGCGATAGGCGCGGGAGCGGGAGCCGGTATCGGAGCGGCGGCATATCACCCATGCTCGCCCTCAGACAGCTTCTGTATTCAACCAGGTGGAAGAGGCGCTAATGCCGGAATCGGTGCAGCGATCGGCGGCGTAGGCGGTGCTGTCGTAGGAGCCTTGTGGCCCAGCCACCGGATCATTTACCGCGCGGCAGGATCGTAACCACATGAAGGTCAATGGCCGAGCTGCGCTGTGCTAGCGGCTCCATAAAGTGTCACGCGGCGCTATTGAGGGAGACTCGCATCTGTCTCGTCGGGCAAGACCGGCGAATATTAATTAATCGTCACGTACTTGGATATAATAGATAAGCGGTTACTTTGGTCCGCTTTCACCGGTGTTCTGGCTTTCTCTTCCGTTCCGTCAACGGCCCAGACGAGTCGCAATATTCTCTCAAGGTTAACCTGGCTCGAATTGACTGCCCTCCGCCAGCCAGTCTGAGTATTTCTCTCTGTTCGTTCGGATCTGGCGAAATCCGCAAGTTTGGGGCCTAGTTGCGAAGACTTACTAACGTTCGATTAGAGCTCCGCTGGCCATTGGTGTCCGAAGCAGAGAAAGGCCTCGGTATTTCTCCCGATTCAATCGCGAGGTGCACTTTCACCTCTTTCTATATTGGGATGGCCATCCGCGCCATCATCGTCATTTTCTCGGGGTTTGCACCTACCGCGACTGGCCCCATTGCGGGCTCCACAGTCCGTGCGCCGAGAGGACAACGGAGAAGAGCGCGGTCACGCCGAGCGCGATGAGCGTCCAGACGAAGAAGAAGCCTCCGCTGGAATTGGCGATGCCGCTGGCGACGCCGACACCCTTCCCCTTCATGTGGATGACGGGGACAAGCGACCCAAGGAGAGACGCGAGGAGTATTATGACGTACCCCGATCGGCGTCCGGCGAGCACCAGAGTTCCGTAAAGCCAAACGACAAGGATGGGCACAGCAATGAGGCTTGAGAGCCCTCCCGGCTCCATCCCAAGGACGATGTCACCCGCCAGGTGAAGCGTCATGAAGAGGACCGACAGCAAAGACGCGATGGTCAACATATCGTTGCGTTTCAATTGATATTCTCCTTGTTAGATTTGTGTGTGTCGCTCAGTGGCGCACATGACGCGGAGCGGTGTTGACCAATCTGTCGGTCGCATGTACGTCACGTCCACTTTGTTCACCAGATTGTCGGCTTGTTCGGATTTCATCATCTCTTGAAACTCCGGGTCGGCGGTGAACTTTCCTTCGAAACTGCCGAGATTCTTGTGCCGCTGCAGAGGAAGGAGAATCGTGCTATTTTCAGCGCGGATGGAATTTTGGCTAGGGACAGGTCGTCGCGAGCATGGTAAATGCCGGACTCAGCCTAGCGACAGGATCGACATTGTTCATCCGGCAGCAGGAGGTAACGTGTGACTAAATCCATTCTGGTGGTAACCAGCCCTTATACAAAGGAAGTCGAAGACCGCATCGACCGCGATTACAACGCTCGACGAAACCCGGTTCAAATTCCTTTCAGCCAGCAGGAGCTGCTCTCTGCAGCTGAAGGAGCCGACGCCTTGTTCATCACGCCGGCAGACCGATTGGACTCTTATTTTTTCGGGAAAGTGTCGCCCACGGTAAAAATCATCGCCACCTACTCGGTGGGTTTCGAGCACATCGATCTGGAGGCTGCCGCTCGCAGGAGAATTTCGGTTGCCTATACGCCAGGTGTCAACCATGAAGCAACCGCCGACATCGCCATGCTGCTTTTACTCGGCGCTTCGCGTCGCGCTTACGAGGCCCAAGAACTGGTGCGAACAGGAGCGTGGAAGCCCCTGAGCCCCGACATGCTCCTGGGGTGGCAAGTTGGCGGCAAGATCCTCGGCATTTTCGGAATGGGGCGGGTGGGACAGGCCCTGGCGCGTCGGGCGCGAGGATTTGGAATGAAGATTCACTATTGCAACACTTCGGAGTTGCCTGCGGAAATCGCAGGCGATGCCATTTACCATAAGGATGCGCCGGATCTGCTTCGCGTAAGCCAATTTTTGAGCCTGCACGCCCCGGAGACGCCCCAGACTCACCATTTCTTGAACTCCAAAGCCATAAACCTTCTGCCTAGCGGAGCCATCGTGGTGAACACCGCTCGCGGCGGATTAGTGGCCGACGACGACCTGATCGCTGCTCTCAAGAGCGGACGGATTGCCGCTGCCGGACTCGACGTATTTGAGGGCGAGCCGAAACTTAATGCGGAATATATTTCGCTGAAGAATACATTTTTGCTGCCGCATATCGGCTCCGCCACGATCGAAACCCGTACAGCAATGGGCATGCTAGCTCTGGACAACGTGGATGCAGTTCTAAACGGCCGGCCTGCGCCGACCCTCATCCCGCCCTCGTCTCTGAGCGGAGCTTCATCCTGACTACCGGTGGACTACGATCAGTACGGCCCCGCGCACTGGAACGTTCGCGGTGAACTTTCCTTCGAAGCTGCCGAGATCCTTGTGTTGCCACAGGTCGCGCACGTGTGCAGGACCCTTGATCGCGAGATCCGCGAATTGAACGGTAACCGAATTCGCTGATTCTCCGCGGTTGAAAAGAGCAACCGCAATGGCGCCGTCCGCCAAAGGCTTCTGCCAGACTTCGAGAGGTCCTTCCTCCGCGATGCGATGGCCCTGCACTCCGTTCGGATCCTGGTCGATTGCGATCACCTCTTTGTTTATCAGAATAGCGAGCGCGTCCGGGCTCATTTTTGACAGATCGTTTCCAGCCAGCAGCGGCGCGGCCAGGATGCACCAGAGAGTCATGTGCGTTAAATATTCGTCGTGGTTCATGCCGCCGTTCCCGACTTCGAGCATGTCCGGATCGTTCCAATGGCCGGGCCCCGCGAAATTCTCCAGGCCGTTCTGCTCGAAACCGATGACCGACATTCGGTCATAGTTGTCAGAGATGTCGCCGGTGGTTCGCCAAAGATTCCCGCCGACGGATGGAGCCCAGTCCCACACACGCAAGAGGCCGTACTGGCACAAGCTGTAGACAATCGGCCGGCCCGTCAGCACCAGCGCGTCATGCATCTTTTTGAATGCGCCGGCCATTTGCTCCGGACTGTAGACCTTCTCAGCGCTGCACCAATCGTATTTCAGATAATCAATTCCCCACGCGGCGTACTGTTGAGCATCTTTTTCTTCGAAGCCATAGCTGCCGGCAAAGCCGGCGCACGTTTGCGGGCCGGGAGAAGAATAAATTCCGATCTTCAATCCTTGGGAATGCACGTAATCCGCGAGCGCTTTCATGTCCCCGAATTTCTGATTCGGATGAATCATGCCGTTTGCGTCCCGTGCTCCTTGCCAGCAGTCATCGATGTTGACGTAAACGTATCCGGCATCTTTCATTCCATTTCTGGCCATGGCGTCGGCAGCTCCGCGCACATCTGCCGCCGTCACCTGGCATCCGAAGTGGTTCCAACTGTTCCAGCCCATCGGAGGGGTAGGAGACAACTTCTGGCCCGCGGCGCTGCCGGGGAGCGCGACGAGAAAGACGATACAAATCAAAACATATTTCATATCCGGTTGCAGACTCCTGCTTCGCCGAACGCTCGGCCGCTGGGATCATACTCGCCGATGCATTGGTTGGGCCCAGCGGAACAGATTTCGTTTTCGCTCGATAGCGCCATATAGCCAAATATTCTGGGGCATTGACACGTCCAGTATATTAGCCATTGATAAGAGCCGCTGCCTTTCTTTCTGAGCGGAAAATGAGGGCGGGGCCGGTCGTCGCCGCCGTATCTGCGGGTGTGCCGAGAAACTCGTTCCGCATGCCGGCAGAGAATAGGACATATGTTCCGAGTTGGTTGAGTATAATGCCCGGCGAGTCCGGCAGCGTTGACGCAAAATAAGAATTCAGCGCGGTGAGGAATTTGGTGTCACCCTCCGCGTGCGACGTGCCTTTGCGAGGTTCCCGAATGCCTGAGCGCCCCTCCGGTTTGCTTTGGGTAATCTTTCTCGCGTATTTCACGTTCGGAATGATTACGAACGTCCTGGGCGTGATTATCCCGGAAGTGATCAAGCAATACGACTTGAGCCTCTTCGCCGCTGGTCTCTTGGCTTTCAGCTTCTTCCTGGCTTACGGCGTGTGCTCGATTCCCACCGGCCTTCTGATGGATCGCTTTGGCGCGAAGCCCCTGCTGGTCATCGGCGTGGCGCTTATGGCGCTCGGCTGTCTGGGAATCGTTTGGGTGGGCACCTATGCCGGTATGCTGGCAATGACCTTTAGCGTGGGCGTCGGGGTGACCATGGTGCAGACCGCGGGCAACCCGCTGATCCAGCACCTCGACCGCACGGAAAATTATCATCGCAACCTGACACTCACGATTGGTTTCTGCGGCATCGGCGCTTTCCTCGGGCCGTTTATTCTGGCATTCATCCGTGGAACGGGCCGAAGTTGGCAGAGCCTGTACGTGGTGTTCGCGCTGCTGTCATTCGTACTGCTGGCGTGTCTCGTGTTAGCGAAGTTTCCCTCTCGCGGCACACCATCCACCGACCGGTTTCGCTTGAATCAATTGAGCAAACTAATCACCAACCCCTTGGTGTTGGCCTACGCGCTGGGAATTTTTTGTTACGTGGGCGCGGAGGTGGGGACGGCCTCCTGGATCGTGAAGTTCTTTGAGAGCGTGCACGGGTCGAGCGGAGAGGTTGCTAACCTCCAATCCGCGAGCTTCCTCACGAAGGTGCTGCCGACTTTACCCGCGCTGGTCGTCGCTTTGTTTTGGGGCTTGCAGGGCACCGGGCGCTTGGTGAGCGGCGCGGTTTTGAATAAATTCGGGAGCCGCAGAATTTTGCGTGTCTATTCGTTCCTGGCTCTCGCGTGCCTGCTGGTTGCCGATTATGGATCGAAGGATATGTCCGCAGTCGGATTCGCGGCGTGCGGCTTCTTCACCTCCGTCCTCTTCACGCTGATCTTCAGCGGGACAATCAATAGCTTCACCGAAAACCACGGCACCATATCAGGACTCCTTTGTACCGCCATCCTGGGCGGAGCGTTGATACCGCCGCTCGTGGGATACGTGGGCGACAACTTTGGCATGCATGCAGCGATGCTGGTGCCGGCGGTCTGCTTCGCATACGTTTTGGGGCTCTCGCTTTTTGGCAGTGCCAAGTACGAGTAGGAAATCGAGATTAGTGAAAATGTAAGAGCCGGAACAGACGCGGCCGGAGGTCCAGCAAATGCGCTTCATGGCAATCCTTTTTCTATTGCTCACCGCGGTTCCCTCTGGCTCGGCCAAGGTCGTGATCTTCTGGCAGGACGGCTTTCCCACAGTGGCGAGCCAGCCGATTGCTCGCGAAACGCTGGTCAAAGCACTGGAAGGCAAAGAACCGTTATTTGTGAATCTCGAGGACTTGAAGTCTCCAGGCATTCTCGCGGGTGCGGAGCTGGTTGTTCTGCCATATGGGTCGGCCGTACCGGTTGATGCGTGGCCACAAATTCGTGACTACCTCCAGGAAGGAGGAAACCTTCTCATACTTGGCGGCCAGCCCCTTCGCGTACCCGTGGCGCTGGTGGGCGGCAAGTTTGTACAGGCTCGGCCGCAGGACACCTATTCGCGCGAATTGGATTTCCGCCACAGTTATGAGGTGCCCGCTCCCGGCGATGCAAGATTCGAGTGGAGATTTGGGTACTCGTTTCTCCCTGCGCCCGTAATTCGCGCGCAACGATTCTTCGCTGTCGAGGGCCACCTTGACGGCCTGGGGTACATGGTGAACTCCGAGGGCACCGAGGTAGCCGCTCCCGTCATCGTGGCCGATCAAACCAGCGCCGTCGGACGCGAAAACAAAATGCGCGGCTCGCGGATCGTATCGCTGGACTTCGAACCTGCTTCAGGGTATTGGGAGTCGCCCGACGGAATTTCAATCATCGAGGAGTCTGCCGAGTACGCGCGCCAGGGCGCCACATCGTTCTGGTTGGAAGTGCTCTTCTCGACGCTCAAGCCGGATGAACGGCCTGAGATTGTTGTCCATCTCCAAAATGCCCGCCGCGACCGTTTGAATTTGCCGTTATCGGGCGAGGTGAAAGTCGAATTACTGTCGGGAACCACGGTGCTGGAGGCGGCGCGAGTCGCGTGCCAGGGCGCCAAAGTGGACGAGGACTTGTACTTTCACAAGCCGCTTCCGCCAGGTTTCTACGTGGTCCGTGCCGTTTACCAGGAAGATGGCCGCCCCCGGGAGTTCTTCCAGAATGGGTTCTGGGTCGAGGATGAAGATCTGCTCAAGTCCGGCCCGACTTTGGCGGTGCAAGGAGACTTTCTCACGCGTGACGCAAAGCCATTTTTTCCGGTGGGAACCAATTACTTTGGAAGCGAAGAGAACGGCTGGGATTTTTCGGGGCCGCGGAATGCTTGGAATTGGGAACGAGACTTCGCCGAAATGGAGCAAAACGGCGTCACCTTCGTTCGCACGGGTGTTTGGATGCCATACAAGAGGTTCGTGGAGTCTCTTACTGGCGACGTAAACGAGCGCTTTCTGCGCAATCTGGAGGCGTATCTGCTTTGCGCGCGTCGCCACAATATTATTGTGAACTTCACCTTCTTTGCTTTTGTTCCAAGAATTTCCATGCGCTTGGGCGCGGACGCTTCGGGCCCGGAGCCTAATGCTTACATAGACTCCGCCGCCATTCGCGCCGAACAGGACTACATGCTTTCCATCGTGAATCGCTTCAAGAATGTTCCCTGGCTATGCTGGGATCTGATCAACGAACCAAATTTTTCGAATCCACAGCGACTCTGGAAGGGAAACGTTCCCAATGGCGATCCCGCGGAAGTGAAGGCTTGGCACGAATGGCTTCGAAAAAGATACGGCACTCTGGCGCAGTTGGGCGCAGCTTGGGCTGTCACGCCCGAGGAATTGGAGAGCTTCGACGCCGTGCCGCTCCCGAGCGACCCCGATCTAACTTTCGATCGCTACGGCAATGCTAAACACGTACGGGCTTTCGATTACGGTATGTTTGCCCAGGACATGTTCACGGGATGGGTTCGGTCCATGGTGACTGCAATTCGAAGTACGAGGAGCACGCAGCTCGTTGACGTGGGACAGGATGAAGGCGGAGTAAAGGACCGCGTCTTGAATCAATTCTATGCGGCAGGGGGCGTTTCCTTTACCACCAATCATACTTATTGGCAGGATGATGCGCTGCTGTGGGACTCGGTTGCGGCCAAGCGGCAAGGCGTTCCAAACATCACGGGCGAAACCGGATATCAGCCGGTTTGGAGTGCGGACGGCTTCTGGCGCTATGACGAAATCACCGGCGAAGCTCTGCTGGAACGGAAGTGGGCTCTGGGATTTGCTGCCGGAAGCAGCGGGGTATTGCAATGGGATTGGGCGCGTGAGCCGGACTTCGGCATGAAGCGAAGCGACGGTTCGGCAAAAACATGGCAAGCCATGATGCGTGCCATAGGAGAATTCGCCCAGGCGGCAGCACCCTCGGCTACGGGCATCATTCAACCGCAAATCGCCATCGTTCTCCCGCAATCTCTGCAACTATCAACCTGGAATGCGTTCGCGCTGGAGGCGCAACAAACCTCCGTGCGCGCTCTATACCAATATGCGCGGGCGGAGGCATATGCCGTGGGGGAATATCAGATCGATGAGCTGGGAAGCCCCAAGCTAATTATCGTTCCGGCTCCTTTTGCATTGTCGGATCGCTCATGGCAGGTTCTGGTTGAAAAGGTCAAGGCCGGAGCGATACTCCTCGTCTCCGGAAGGTTTGATGCCGACGCCCATTTTCATCCGACGGGCAGGGCCGGGGAAGTCGGATTGGATTACGAGGTTGGTCCGCTGAGCGCACGAGAGAATGTTCTCGAGTGGCCGGCGGGGAAGACTCGCCTCACCTATTCGGGAGATAAGACCACCTACCTCGACCGCGCTGTTATGCGCGACGATTCTACGTGGGCCAGCAAGACGCTGGGCCATGGCAGGATTATCTTCTCCGCCCTGCCTCTGGAGTTGAATGACAATCTGCAAGCTGTGGGTGATGTCTATAAATATGCGGTGGAACAGGCCGGAATTCCACCGACCTACACTACCCCGGTGCAAGACCCCGGCATCCTGATTTGTCCGACTCGCTTGCCCCACGCAACGTTGTACGTCATCACTTCAGAATCAGATGGATCTTCCGATGTCGCGTTCCAGGATCAAGTCAGCCGGCGGTCGTTCACCGGGAAATTGAATTCCGGGCGCGCGGCGATGCTTCTCGTCGGCGAGGATGGAAACCTACTGGCCGCTTATAATTGGAAATAACCAGGCGGGTTCGCTGTTGCTCGATGCCGGCGTTGAACACGGACCACGATTTCTGCGCGTGATGATCGAAGCGTCATCGCAAAGCCTTCGCGGAAAACTTGCCGGCGCCTTCCTGAATTGTGATCAGGCGATCGGCCGGCACGTTTTTGAAGGCTTCCTCGAGACCGTTGGGCCAACGAACCTCGATGCTGGCGGTGGTCTCTTCCCCCAATCCGAAATGGAGCCGCGGATCGTTGCTGGAAATGTAGCTGGATTGGCTGAGTTGCGCCTGCGCTTGCACCTTTTTCGCGTAGCGCACCAGGACCCGGGCGCCGATGGCGCTGCGGTTGGATTTGGCGCCGATGAGTTTAATTTTAAGCCAGTGATTATTTGCCGGTGCGTCATTGCGCAGAAGCGACGGCGGCTCGTTGACATTCATTATAAGAATGTCGAGATCGCCGTCATTATCGAAATCGCCGAAGGCGCAGCCGCGGCTGGGATGGCGCGCGGACACTCCGGGTCCTGCTTCGTCAATTAATTCTTCAAAACGGCCATTCCCCAAGTTTCTAAACACGATGCGGGGACCCTTGTAAGGCAGCTGGGGGAAGACCTTTTCCAGTTCGGGGTAAACATTTCCGGTGACCAGGAAAATATCCGGAAATCCATCGTTGTCCAAATCGACGATTCCTGCGCCCCAACTCACATATCGGTTCTCAAGGTTGATTCCCGCCCGTATGGTTACGTCCTCGAATTCTCCCTTGCCTGCGTTGTGGTAGAGACCGCTCGGTTGGCGTTGGAAGTGCGTTTTGAAGAGGTCGAGGTGGCCGTCGAGATCGTAATCCCCTACGCCCACACCCATCCCCGCATATTCGGTCCCCTCGGCGCTGACGGCAACGCCGCGGACGAGGCCTTCCTCTCGGAATGAGCCATCGTGATTGTTCATGAACAGGAGGCTGGGAGTGGAATCACAGGCCACGAAAATGTCGGGCCAACCGTCCTCATCAAAATCGGCGCAGACCGCGGTGAGGCCATAGGAACTGTTGATCGCGGATATTCCAGCCTGCTTGCTGACGTCGGTGAATGTGCCGTCGCCATTGTTGCGGTAAAGACTGTGAGATGGGGCAACCATCCCGCGCGGGCCGCAATAAACGGCGACTCCTTCGTAGCTGCAAGTTGGGTTTGTGGCCGAGGGCTTGGGAGCGTGGTCCAGATCGAACTGAACGTAATTTGAGACGAACAAGTCGAGCCAGCCATCGCGGTTATAATCCAGGAAACTGCAGCCGGTTCCGAAGCGTATGGGCTCGTCTAGCAAGCCTGCGCTTTTGGTCACGTCCGTGAAGGTGCCATCCTGATTGTTGCGATAGAGCTTATTGTGCCCAAAATACGTGCAGAACAAATCCTCAAAGCCATCGTTGTTGTAATCGCCCACGCAGACGCCGTTGGCCCACCCGGCATCGTGCAATCCGGCTTTTTGGGTAACGTCGGTGAAAGTCCCGTCGCGATTATTTTTGTAAAGGCGGTTCGACGCGCCCGCAGGCGGGCCTTCTAGCCGAGTGCCGCCGATGATGAAGATGTCCATCCAGCCGTCATTGTCGTAGTCAAAGAAAGCGCAGCCCCCGCCCATCGATTCCACGATGTAGGTATCGAGTTCAATTCCGCCGTAGATCATGGGAGCGATGAGCCCAGCCTCGGCGGCGACATCCGTGAATCGAGAGAAAGGCGCTCGGGCTCGGTCGTGTGCGAGTGGAGAGCGTGGGGGAAGAAAAAAGAATTCGCCGCACCACGGGAGAGAGGCGGCAGCCGACGCGCCGAGGAATTGAGAGACAAACGTTCGGCGATCGAGTTCGCGGCGGGAAGCGCGCGGCTTTTTGGGTGTCACATGGTCACGATACCAGATTCTTCTCTAAAATCTTCATCCCCGGACCGCCTGAATGTGTCGCCATTTTGCGCCGGCCAACACATCCATACCGCTATTTCTTTGGCGCAGAGTGGGAGCGTGACAGGAATCATTGCCGCGGGTTGCTCTGCGGGTCCAGCTGCGCCTGGATTTTCGCGCGTAGCTCTCGTGCCTCTTCATTGCCGGGTTCGAGGCGCACGGCGGTTTCGGCCGCGGTTCCGGCTTCTGCAAAACGCGACTGGGCCGCCAGATCGGCTGCCAGATTCACGAACGCTTGGGCGTACCGGGGATTGTTATCGATCGCCTGGCGAAAAAGGGGTTCGGCTTCCACGTCACGCCCCTGCTGGGCGTAAAGAACGCCTAGATTATTCTGCGCTTCGGCGTAATGGGGATCGAGCGAGATGGCCGTCTTAAACTCCTTCTCCGCTTCCGCGATATGGCCTGCCTGGAAATAAAGGAAGCCCAGTTGATTGCGAGCGGCCGCAAAGTCCGGATCAAGCTCGATAGCCCGCTCCAGCACATTCTCTTCGCCGAGAAAGTCGCCTTTTCGATCCAGAACCATGCCCAGGTCATATTGCACCTGCGAGTTCTGAGGATCTTCCTGGAGTGCTTCGCGGTACAAGGCCGCGGCCCCCTCGAGATCTCGCTGGTCTAAAGACTCTTTCGCCTGATTGGCTTTCGCCACTGCCACATCTTTCCTCGCTCGCTCGGCTGTCTCGTGTTGGTAGAGTTCGAATTGTTCCTTGGCCGCGTCAGGAAGCGAGAGCGTGCGCAGCACGGATGCCAGCTGAAAGTGAGCTTCGGCTGAAGTGGGATCGAGCTGCACTGCTTTCTCCAACTGCACTCGCGCCTCGGCGGGCCGGTCCAATTTGGCCAGGGCCACGCCCAGGTTGTAGCGCGCGTCGTAGTGATTAGGATTCATGCGGACCGCTTCGGCCAACATGTCTCTCGCTTGGGAGTAATGGCCGAGTTCGCGATCGATGACCCCGGCGAGGTAGCGAGCTTCGAAATCACCCGGATGGCGGCGGAGATAGTCTTCTGCCAGCGGTGCGGCGGTCTGGAATTGGGCCAGCACGATCAATACCTTCACATAGGAAACGCGCGCAGTATCGTCCTGCGGATCCAGCTTTAGCGCCTCTTTGAATTCCGAAGCGGCATCCTCGTAACGATGCAGTCGGGTATAAGCCATCCCTCTCGCGGAGTGCACTGTCGGCGACGACGGATAATCCCGGCCCATCTGTGCGAGAAGTTCCAGCGCGCGTCCGCTGTTTCCACTCTCTGAATAGGCAATCACAAGCTCCATGCGCAGCACCTCGTCCGTGGGCGCGCTCTCTAGCAGAGCGATCGCCACTGCGTATCTTTTTTGCGACAGGAGGGCCTTCGACAGCCAATCCAGGGCCGTAACGGATTCAGGCTCCGCTTTGAGGACTTCCTTGAATTGCTCGATGGCTGCATCGGTCTGGTTGAGTTGGCTTAGCGCGGCTCCCAAAGTCAGACGCGCTTCCGGCTGATCGGGATTGAGCCGCAGCGAAATTCGAAGTTCGCCGGCGGCATGCTCGGCATCGCCCGCGGTGAGGAGCGCAAGACCGAGGTAGTAGCGAGTCTTCCAGGAGTTTGGATCGATTTTAAGGGAAGACTGAAAGGCGGGGATTGCGCAAGAGAAATCGTTTTGCTGCCCAAAGTACGCCCCCAAGGCGTCGTAGGCACTGGCCGAAGGGTGCGAGATCAACTGTTGTTTGAGGGCCGGGGGCGCCTCGCACTTTTTGTTTTCCTGTTGCGCGGGGGCCGAGGCTGAAGCACAGAAGAAAATCAAGAAGACGGGAAGTGTTCGCCAAGCCAGACAGCGCGCGCGCGCTTTCGAGAGGAACTCAAAGAGGAGCCGTACGCTCAACCCTGCTCCGGAGCGCGGTCCTGGTCATCCTATTGGTGGATCGCGCCGAACGATTTCATCCAACTGGCCCCCGCACCAATCAGTGGGGCACGCTCGAACAATTCCGAAACACGCAGCTGCACGCGATCGTCAGCCAATGCTTCCTCGGCCGCGGGAAAGAAGAGCGCGGCAGACCGCGCGATGCCTCCGCCCAGGACGATGCGCTCGGGCGCAAAGGGAAGGCAAGTGTGGCGCAAAACCTTGCCGAGTTCCCGTCCAAAATTCTCAAAGGTTTGCCGTGCCTGCGCTTGCTGAGCGGCTGAGGAAGCAATCTCTCGAACCTCCGCTTTCCTGCCGGTCAGTTGTTCGAAGATTCGCCGGATCGCCATGGTTGAGACGAAATCTTCGACGATGCCGCTGCCATAAGCCTGGTTCCAGATTTCGCCGCCAGGGGGAACACCTTGGCCTTCGGCGACAATCTTACCACCCAGCGCGAAGGCAGAGCCCACGCCAGTACCGAGCATAATGCCGACAGCACGATTCACACCAACCGCGGCTCCCTTCTGGATCTCGCCCAGTAGAGACGCCGCCGCGTCATTCAGGAAATGAATTTTGCCGGGCGGGCAGGACAGGCGCCGGGAGAGTTCGCCGCGCAAATCCATTCGGTACAAAGATTGGAATTTGTGTTGCATCAGGCTGACGCCGCGTTCGAAGTCAAACGGGCTGGGAACTGCGACCGCAATTCCCGCGGGTGAGGCCAACGCCGGACGAATAGCGCTGGCCAGGGATTCGAATGCCTTGAAGAATTTTTCCGACTCGCCGTCAGGCGACACCGGGAGTTCGCGAATCGCACCGACCTCTGCCGAACGCGTGTCGAATACACTGGCAGCGATGTGACTTCCGCCAACGTCAAAGACTAAAATAGCCGCGCCATCACCTTCCAAAGTTTGCCCCTTGGTGATAACGATACCATAGACGGGTTCGACTCACCGACACAAGGTCGCAACTCTTTGTCGAAAAATTGAATCCCTCCGGTTAATAACGCGGGCGGAAAGCAGTGAACCTGGCGTCAAACTCGCGATCTACGGATGACTTCGCAGCCGCAGGAGCGGCGGATGACAAGTTCGGTGGGGAGCAGGATCCGGTGGTTGAGCGCGCGTAAATCAGGGCTGCGCGAGCGAATCCAATCCAGCAGCAGGCGCGCCCCGCTTCGGCCGAGCTCGGCGGCCGGCTGGCGAACCGCGGTCAGCGGAACGCTCAGCAAATCCGCCATTTCGAAGTCGTCAAATCCGATGATGGCAACCTTCTCGGGCACGCGGATGTTCTCCCGCTGCAGGGCTTGCAAAACGTTTAGGGTGGTAACGTTATTCAGGGAAAAAATGGCAGTCGGGGGCTTGGCGGAACGCAGTTGTTTCAAGAGTCTGGGGACCAGCGCCGCAACTCCATCCTCGATGATGAGTTCCGGGCGCAGCCCCGCCTCCGCCATGGTCTTTTCATATCCGTCGATGCGTTGATGAATGGAATTGAACTGGCTGTCGTATCCCACGCAAACGATTCTGGCGTGCCCGTGGTCCAGCAAATGCTTGACCGCTTTCTTGGCTCCCTCCTCATTCTCGACCATGACCTCGCCCGCATCCAACCCCGGGAAGGTACGGTCAATCATGACGACAGGAAGGCCTCGCGCGCGCGCAGCCTTCAGCTGCCCAATGCTATCGGGACTGGAGGGAACCAGAAGAATCCCGGCGATATTCCGCGAGTTCATCATGGCCAGCTCTCTTGCCTCGCTGTCTCCGTCACGTTCGGAGGCCAAAAGCAGAGTCAGGTAACGATGCTTGGCCGCAAATTGCTGCACTGCATGGGCGCATATCGAGAAGAATGTGTCGGCAAGGTCGGGAATGATCAGCCCGATCGTTTGGGAAGAGTGTCCCTTCAGAATACGAGCGGCCTCGTTGGGTTCGTAACCAAGTTTTCGGATGGCCGCACGAACGCGCGCCGCGGTCGCGGGACTCACCAAGGCCCCGCCGTTGACCACGCGAGATACGGTCATCTTGCCCACGCCGCACTCCCTGGCGACGTCTTCAATCGTCGGCAAGCTAGTTGACTTCCTGGCCATGGCTCCTCAAACGCCGAAAAAACGTAACTTCCGTTTCCTGTAATTCCCCGGGACCGAAGTGCGTGATGATAGCGCAATTCGTCGAAAGCGGCAGTACTGTCTTCCAAAGAAACCGTCAAATCCCGAGCCGGGGGAGGGGCGCCACCTTCGGTCCGTTCAAGCACCCGCCATCGGAAAACTGCAAATGAGTGTGAATTTTTTGTTGACAGTAATATTCAAAATGTTTATAAGTTCAATCAAGATGTATGGGAACGATACCATTTCTCTATTGGATAAGAGAAACAACCACAAACGTGTAGCTGGATGAGGTGTAACCGGGAAGATCTGTTGGGGCCGATCCGCGGGCGAGTCTGGTGGAAGAATGGAGGGGATTGTGCGAAAACTAACGCTACTTTTGGCCTTGCTGCTGGGGCCGGGTTTGACTCACGCGCAGACGCCTACGGGGACGATTCAAGGTACGGTCACTGACCAGCAGGGGGGTGCCGTCGTCGGCGCCACGGTTATCGTCACGAACAATGCCACCGGAATTTCGAAGCAGGTGGTCTCGGATTCCGCCGGCCGCTTTGAAATGCTCTTCGTTCTGCCCGGTACTTACACCGTCACCGCCGACGCGAAAGGCTTCCGCCAGGAGAAGCGCGAAAACGTGGTGGTGGAAGTCTCGGAGATCCTGCCGCTGGCCCTTTCCCTTACCGTTGGTCAGGCAAGCCAGACCATTGAAGTCGTAGCCACCACCGGAACCATTGAAACCGATTCATCCAGTGTAAACACCGTGATCCGGACCAGGTCGATCCTTGACCTGCCCCTCAACGGCCGCAATCCTTTCAGCTTGGAAACCCTGGTGCCGGGTGTGAGCAACATTGGAGGGGCCTCCACACCGCATATTGCGGGTTCCCGAAACGCGAACAATGAGCTGATGATCGATGGCATATCGAACATCCTCCCGGAAAATAACGTCGGAAACAACGAAACGGCTTACCAGCCAATCGTGGACTCCGTTCAAGAATTCAGCGTGCAGACCAGCGTTTTGCCCGCCGAATATGGCAGGTTCTCGGGCGGCACAATCAGCCTGGTGACCAAGTCCGGTGGAGATACTTATCACGGCGGCGTGTTCGAATTTGTGAGAAACGCGGCTCTCGACGCACCGACCTATTCCTTCGGCGGCCCGCAACCGAAGCCCAATCTGTATCGATATCAAAGTGGCGGCACGTTCGGTGGTCCTGTTCCGGATTCCTTCTTTGATAAAAATAAGCGCACATTCTTTTTCTTCGCCTACGAAAATTCTCAGGAGAACAACGGTTCATCGGAAACGGACTCCGTCCCCCAGGCGCAATGGCTCAAGGGGGATTTTTCAGACCTGATCCCCGCCGGGACGAATTGCAATGTGACGCCCATACCCGGCTGTATCTACGACCCCAACACGGTCGCGCTGGTGGGTGGCCAGTATGTCCGGCAAGCTTTTCCCGGGAACATGATTCCCCTGGGTCGCAGAAGCACGGTTGCAATGAACGTGCTCGGGTATTACCCCGGCCCCAACGTCGCCAGCGCTGTTTGCAGTGCGGCCACTCCTTCGGGTTGCTTCAACAATTACTTCATCTCGGGCGCCAGCAAAGACGACTATTACCACTACGACGCGCGCCTGGACCATGATTTCGGGCCCAAATGGCATTCCTTTTTCCGCTTCTCACACTGGGTCGAGAACAGCGATTCGTTAAGCGACTACAACAGCGCTGCCTCGCAGGGATATGGCGGTCCCGCCCACATCACCGAATGGAGCGGAGCGTTCAACAACACTTTCAATATCAGCCCGACATTGCTGGGCGAGATACGCTACGGCGTCAGCCGCCAGGCTTATTCGCGGCTCACCTTCGGCGAACCCTTCGATCTCGGCAGCCTGGGATTTCCCGCTTCCTACGTCTCGACGGCGGCCGTCGATGGCCTGGTCTTTCCCAGGTTTGATGTGGGACAGGGATATTCAGGCATCGGCCCCAACGGATACAACTCCTACTACGAAAATCCCCTCGCGCACGACCTGACCGGCAGCCTGGTGAAGATTGCCGGCGCTCATACGGTAAAGGTCGGAATTGAGTTCCGGAAGATCTACGAGAATTTTGCGCAATACGGCCGCCCCTCTGGTTACTTCAACGTGGATCAAAGCTGGACTCAGCAAGTGGCCGGCAACGCCGAGCCGTGCGGTAATGCCACCTGTGCGACCGGCAACTCATTCGCCTCCATGTTCCTCGGTTTGCAGGACAGCGGCGATATGACTCATGATCCCACCGCTACCGATGCAAGCGCTTACGTCGCGTTGTTTGGTCAGGATGATTGGAGAATAAAAAAGAACCTGACGTTGAACCTTGGCTTGCGCTGGGACGTTGAAATCCCGCGCACAGATCGATTCAACAGCTTGTCCGTTTGGGATCCGAAATTGCCGTCGCCTCTGCAAGGCGAGGTAGTGGTCCCGGCCGGCGTGAGTTGCCCGGCCTGCTCCGATCTGATGGGGCAAATGCTCTTTGCTGGCACACCCCAGGATCCCTGGGGTCGGCGCCAGGGCCCCACTCAATGGCATGACTTTGCACCGCGCGTTGGATTTGCCTACAGTCCCTTCCAGAAAGTTGCGGTGCGAGGCGGCTTCGGGATTGTGTACGCACCTTCGGCTCTTCAAGCCGCCGGGACTTCGGGAAGCCCGGGTATCGAGGGCTTCTCCAGTCAAACCCAGTTCACTTCGTCTTTCGACAATCAGCAAACGGCTCCGAGCGCTTCGACGTTTGATAATCCGGCCCCCACGGGATTTAACCTGCCTCAGGGCCGGGCCGGAGGGCCCGGAACTGACCTGGGTACCGGGATTAGCGATTCCTACTTCGGTTCTTACCGCAACCCATACGCAGAGCAGTGGAACCTTAACGTCCAGTATGCGCTGCCTGCCCAGACCACGATCGAAGCGGGTTATTTGGGGAATCACGGGCTATTCCTGATTGATGGCGATCCAGGAAGAAACTATGACCAGCTCCCGACATCCGATTTGGCGCTCGGGAACGCCCTCCTGACTCAGGTCACCAATCCTTTCTTCGGCCTGATTAACGTTCCTGGAAATCCGCTGAGCCAGCCAACGATCCAGGCCAATTACCTTCTGCGGCCCTATCCGCAATACAACGGGGTTCAGAGCTTCCGCAAACCCCAAGCCGCGTCCCGATACAACGCCTTCACCCTGAAGATCGACAAACACTTCTCACACGGACTCTCCTTGCTTCTGTCCTACACCAACGGGAAAATGTTCGACAATTCCGCTTCGGCGGTCAACTATCTGGGGCCCGCGAGCCAAACCTTTGCAAACGCCTATGCGCCGCAAAACGAATGGTCCGTCTCGGCTCAGGACGTTTCCCAAATGTTGGTTATAAGCTACATCTACGAGCTTCCGGTCGGTAGCGGCAAGGCCTTTCTCGGCAATGCAGGAAGTGTGGTCGATCACATCGTCGGCGGATGGCAAGCCGTCGGCATTATCACGTGGACCACCGGAACGCCGGTGGTCTTGGGCGCCGCTACCGACGAAACCAATATTTTCACGTTCGCCCAGAGGCCCGATTGGACTGGCCAGGACCCCAAGCTGGGTAATCAGTCGCGCAACGAATGGTTCAACACCTCGGTGTACTCGCAGCCGGCCATATTTACGATTGGAAACGCTCCGCGAACGATCGCCGACGTTCGCAACCCCGGCGTATCGGATTGCGATCTTTCCTTCTTCAAAAACAAC
>Ga0302224_10000330_pt1 | contig 26013 bp, 42 predicted proteins | sample II_Palsa_E3_1_FD_193520 | JGI IMG/M metagenome (GOLD analysis project Ga0302224, IMG submission 193520) | Peat permafrost microbial communities from Stordalen Mire near Abisko, Sweden - II_Palsa_E3_1 | ecosystem: Environmental > Terrestrial > Soil > Palsa > Peat permafrost | place: Sweden... | reverse complement strand
GGGGAGGAGTGGGCTTTGGTGGGTGGTTAAGGGGGCTGGGAAGGGGTTTGTCTTATGGATGAGGAGGGAGGAGATGGATAGAGAGGGGGATTTCTTCGACGTTCTTGGGATTGCGGTATTCGAAATGAGGGCGAACGGCGGGAACAAGGCGATATTTCAAGCGTACTTTAACTTCTGGCTTCTTAGTAACGCTATCTATAAGTACTTGTTTACCATTCTTTATTGTATCCAAAATGGGTTGATTAAGAACATCCTTAACCGTATCCATTAGATAATGCCCTTTTTGGAAAGCTACGGTGTCTATTTGTGTTTTACCTTCCTTATCTTTCACTGTATCAATCCCTGTAATAACTTCGTAGACATACCCTCCATCCGACAGCTTATCCTTAAAACCGACGGATTCTGCTATCGCCCCGAGGTCGTTAACCAGAAACCTGATCGACATAGTGTCTCTCTTGACAATGGTGGGGTTCTGTGTAGGCTTCGAATGCACGGCGATGATGGCGTAGATTCCGACCCCGACCAAGACAACTAACAGCCCCGCAATGATCGGTAGGGCATGTTTCTTGAAAAAGGGTTCTGAGATTATCGTGGTCGCTGCCGCTCCGGTTTCCGCCGGGGTCTGTTCTGGTTGTTGAATTTCTTCCATGATGTGTTATTTTGGGGTCGAAGATATGTGGTATTTCTGGGAAACCATGAAATTTAATGAAATTTATTGTAACGTTACTAGGATTACCATATCTTTGGTTTATGAGGTGTTTAAATTGCAGGAAAGATATAGAGCAAACCGAGGGTAAGAGGCGAAAATTATACTGTTCGCCGAAATGCCGGGTAGCCTATTGCAGAAAAAAAAAGCCGACTAAAAAGGCTGGAAGAAAACCGGGGCGACCACCAAAAAAAGTTGTTCCGGAGGCACCAAAAAAGGCAGGTATAGCTCCGATTGAAATACCTCCCGGAATCGATTTACTGAGGGGGTATGTAGCGCCAGTCGGTGACCCATATGACCGTCCTAAGTTAGACGCTATGATGAATGACGAACCAGCCATGTACGAGACGGCCGACCCCGATAAAAAGGCTTCGATAGTGCGTGGGTTCGATTGGTACGTAAAGGCAATTGCTGGACTGGAATTCCCAGAAGAATACAGGGGCATGACCGAGATGATAAACTCCGATGAGACTTTAAAAAAAACGCAGCGACAAGATTTACTTCAATCAATGAGAACGCCTAAGTTATGAGAAATAATGCAGTAGAAGCCCTCCTGAAAGAACGCGACAAATTGGTAATCGCTAGAGACGAAGCCGCCGCCCGTTTCAACGATGAGATTATGGGACTTGAGACAGCCATCGAAAAGTTGTCCGGGAAAAAGGTATGGGAAGCCGCCAAGGAAATAGCCTACGATGACGAGCATCCTGACTACATCAAAGCATCCATCGAAGATTAAAACTTATGAAGTGTTTAGAATGCGGGAAGGATGTTCCAAAAAGTAAAGGAAAGCGTGAGCGAAAGTTCTGCGATGATACCTGCAAGTTGGCCTACTACCGAAAGAACAGGAAGTCCGACGGTCTTTATTATAAAAAGGATATACCAAAGCCATGAGAGCCGATCTTCAATATGACATGTTCTCCGGGACGGACTCGAAGTTAAAAGAGTACATGCGGAATAATTTCGACTTCGCTATTCTTAAAAAAGTTGGCTTCTTTCCGAAGGATATGAAGTTTAACGACTACGAAGGACAGGCCAAAATCATCTGCCATTTTTTTAGTATTGAATCCGTATATGAGTATTCGGAGATTGGGAAAGGCACAAGGGTTCATATTTCGTATGCCGACCCTAAACCGGGCCCGCATGACATTCCCCCTCATCGAAAATTCATTGAAATAATCGGAGAGGAATATAGGAAAGACAAAGAGGGTCGTCTCGTCCCATTTTCAAAAGAAGTTAAATACCGACTTAACGATTAGGCCATGGTAGACGTTCACACCGAAATAGGCGATGTATTTTTCAGCAGTCCGAGAGGGGTCTACCGGATGGCCGTGTCGTTCATTGGCTGGCAGCGGTATTGCTACGGGATGTTCTGGGAGTTCAGTTATTGGTATCGGGCATACGGGATCAGCTCGCATGAAATGCAATTGAAAATCATTATCAAAAAAATAAAATGAGCACAGAACAACAGGAAACAGCAGAAAAGATTGCCGACTACAGCGATTGGGTGGAATGCTTGGAGAACAGGGTAATCATCCGAGGAGCGACCCCAGCAGAGAAGACCGCTGGGGGGATTATTATTCCTGATACGGCCAAGCAACGTCCTGAACAAGGAGTGGTGGTAGCGATGGGACCGGGACCCGGGGCCGCGTCGGATGGTAAAATGACAGTCCATATTGGGGACAATGTTCTATTCAGCCGCTTCGCCGGGATCGACATCGAGATCGAAGGAGAGAAGTTGATGATGATGAGGGAGGGTGATATTTTTTGCATCTTAAAGAAAAAGTCATGTCAAATGGAAGTAGTCGATTAGCATTTTTCAAAAAGAATATCAGCAAGCGCGTATTCAGAACTCGTAATGGATGCGATTGCGTTGCCTGCGCTTTTATTTATGAGCATGGGGTTATCGTTCGAAACATTTCCCATGCAGAGTACCTTGCGGATCAGGAAGAAAATAGAGATGTGAAATACTTTACCACCAAAGAAGCGAGAGACGAGTTTGTGAGGACGCAACAAAAAACCCCGGAATCATCCGGGGCATCTCAGAGTTGATTATCGATTGGCATTCATTCAAAGACAAAATAAAGTTACTATTTATTTTTGGTGACTATATACTTATTCAACCTAAGCAATGAAACACGCAAGTTTATTTAGTGGTATCGGCGGTTTTGATCTCGCCGCACAGTGGATGGGCTGGGATAATGTCTTTCACTGCGAATGGAACCCATTTGGACAGAAAATATTAAAACACTATTGGCCTAAGGCTATCAGTTATGAAGACATTACAAAAACAGACTTCTCTATTCATAGAGGACAGATCGACATCCTCACAGGAGGCTTCCCGTGCCAGCCATATTCAGTTGCCGGTAAACGCAAAGGCAAAGAAGATGAACGCCATCTATGGCCCGAAATGCTTAGAGCAATACGAGAAATTCAACCGAGTTACATCGTGGGGGAAAATGTTGGCGGCATCGTTAGTTGGAACCGGGGAATGGTATTCGAAGAGGTGCAAACTGACTTGGAGGCTGAAGGGTACGAGGTTTGGCCGTATATACTTCCGGCTGCTGGTAAAAACGCAGACCACGACCGCGAGCGGATTTGGTTTATTGCCTACTCCGTTAAAAAACTTGGGAGATTTTCCATTCAGCCCGAAAACACTGGAGCTTCAAAAAAATGGGAACGGCCTACGCCCATCGGGTGCGAAAATAGGGAGCAGTTTGAATTGGCATCCGATAGCGTTACCGCACTTACGAAATGGGCTAATAGACCCGCTACTGTTGAATTTTATGATGGGATTTCCACCGGATTGGACGTTGAAGCCTTTTTTAGAGGGTCAAACAATGGATACGGAAACGCAATCTATCCAGAAGTAGCATTTGAAATTTTTATAGCAATAGAATTAATAAACAATGGCTTATCACTTTAGGGTAGATAAATATAGTTACCTTATTTTTATTGGCCACAAAAAATTCTGCGTACATTTACATAACTTCAAAAACACATCCCCAATGTCAATAGAATCGGAAAGAGCGCGCCTACAAGCACAGCGCACCGGTAACATAGGATCTTTAAATCAGCTTCTTGAGGACAACAAAAAGCTCATTGATGAAAACGCAAGGCTAACGGCCATTATCGAAGGGCTTCTCGGCACAGAACCAGAACCCAACCAAGTTCGTCTCATCCTAATTTCAAACAATACAAAATCAATTCTAAGAATTATGGCACTATCAATCGCAGCAAATCAATCAGATGTAGGGGCACTAAGTCTTCTCGATGAGGTCACTCAGCAACCGGTAACAGCCACGTTCGCTAACACAACCGCAGTATCCGACACGCCGGCAGCTTTTACGGCTTCCGTGGATGCTAACGGGAACCCGAATGTGGTAGGGGTAGCGGCTGGCGCTGGTAATCTCACTGTTCAAAGCCAAGTCACCTACACCAACTCACTCGGAAATCAGGTGGTCGATCAACTGAGTGTAGTGATCCCAGTAACAATCACCGCAGTAGTCTCCGCAGACAATGTACAGTTGGTCGTTACTTTCGGTCCCCCAACCACCCAGCCGCCTGCTCCGGCTTCTGTTTAATCAAAGAGCTTAAAACGTTTCTGACCCCGGCCACGCGGCTGGGGTTTTATATGCCCAAACCTAAGTGCCCGTCTTACCTGTTTGTTGTAGTTCATGTAATTTGATTTTACTGCTTTTTTAATCGTGCTGGAAAGATAGAACAAACCGTACTGTCGTGAATACCCTGCCCCATATTCGATAGAAACACCGTATCCCCTCCCACCCTGGTTACGTAACCGAGAACCGTCTGAGGGTTTAATATAGCCGTGTTGGGATGGTAATTGCTGGCGCTATCAACCGGCTCGAGCATTTCCGTCAGAATAGGCATATAGGGCACCAGGCCGGCCGTGTCGCTCGTCAAATAGTATCCGGTTGCCGTAGTTGGGTTGACCCGGATGAGCGCCAAATAGCCGCCCGTGACGCTGTCCCAGTTGCTGCCGGATAAAGTACCACCCAGCGAATAATCATAAAACATCCCCACATCAACGAGCGTAGCCATTGGCGTCTCCGCTTCACCTTGAACCACTATCGGAGGGCCGCTCATCATTCCACCGATAAAGAGGTCGCCGATGTCGTTCAGCACGATCCGGCGCGGGATCATCGGACGGTTTCCACCATTTAAAATCCCACGGCCAACTATTGCGCCAACCTGATGGGCGCAGCCGCCTGTCTCCGCGATCCCCAATCGGGCCATTGACAAAAGCATTGCTCTCCCCGAAATCGTAAACCTTAAAATCGGGTAACGATATACCAGATTTAACCTCAGTCTAACCGGGATGGGCAAAAGGCTCAGATATCAAGACTTAATTAAGGAAAATTAGGATCATTTTTGAGAAATGTATTCAAAAACCTATATTTTTGCCTCAAATATGGGTTCAAATATGAGAAACGACGATGATGTAATGCTGGAAATCTACAAGCTATTAGAGGTATCCGGCAGCCGCAACCTTCACACGGTAATCTGTCAACAAAAGGAGTTGATGGGTATATCCGACTACCAAATGTCTAAGATATTGGACATTGATAAAAGCACATTTAATCGACTGATTAAAAAGATTGCTGACGGACAGGTCAACAATGTTGACTTCTATTCAATTTTGAAGATTTGTCAATTTTTGGGAATTGGCATTGAGGAAATGTCCCAAATATATGTCGCTTCTCTACAGGCTAATCATATCGCTGAATTGGAGCAGGCCAGGAAAGCAAATTATATCATTAATCACTTTGATATTAAGGGGCTAAAAGACGCCGGTTTCATTGACACAACAAACGATTTCAAGGCCATTGAAAATCGCTTAGTCAAATTCTTCTGCCTAGATTCAATCTTCACTTATAGTAGCCAGATCGGAGGCGTAGCGTTTAGTAGGACAAAGCGTATATCAGACGATAAAATGAGAGAGTTTTGGGTTCGATCAGCCTTCTTTCAATTTGAGAAAATAGCAAACCCGAATCAATACAAGAAGGAAGAACTACTATCCATTATTCCAAAAATCGGCCCATACACTCGGTATGAAGAAAAGGGATTTTTGACTGTAATACAGGCTCTTTACAATATTGGCATAACTGTTATAGTACAATCCTATCTGTCTAAGACCCAAGTGCGGGGCGGGACATTCATAGTAAATGACAAGCCTTGTATTGTTGTTACCGACTTCCAGAAAACGTATTATAGCTTATGGGTGGCGCTCATGCATGAACTCTATCATATATTATTTGATTTGGAACAACTAAAAAGCCTGCGCTACCACTTAACCGGCGAAGCTCAGAGCGATTTATACTTGTTTAGGGAGGACTACGCGGACTTGTTTAGTTGGGAAATGCTATTTCAGCAGGCAAAACTTGATTTTATTAAGCAGATGATTTCGTCCCCGGCATATGTCGATAACTACGCAAAAGAAAACAAGGTTCATCCTAGCATAATTTACGGATTCTATTGCTATGAAGAAAAGGCTAAGAACAAACGGGAATACTATGGCCTTTATCAACAATATTTCGCAAAGGCAGACAAGGCGTTAAAGACGGTAAGAATAAATCCATGGAATAAAGCGACGATATATGAGGGGATAGAAGAAACTAAGCAATTATACACCATAACAAATGAAACCAATTCGAATGTCTGTTATACCCTGGCACAAAATAATGCTTAGTAAAAATGGTATAATCAAATTCCTGCTGCGATCTGGCTATCATTGGCAAAAGCATCACAACGAATAACCTTAATACATTTTGGTAGACGGACCGCGAAACGGGCGACGCTGGCTTCTTCTCATCTTTGCTTTTCATGCTTCTGGGAGGGGGGTTACTCGCAGTATGAATAATTACAATGAGGGCAACCAGTGACTAATGACGTGGCTGCGGATCCGACGGATATCCCGGTTTTATAGCCCTTGTGCTCCATTTCTTCGTAAATCTGATGTCGACACTTCCAACACACTCCATTGGCGGGTGCAAAATCAGGATACCCCTTATCGGCCTGCAACTGCTTCTGAGCGGCTATCGCTTTTTGAACATCGAAAGTTTCTGTTGTCGTACTCATATTCCTTACGTTTTATAAGTTACTCTGTTCTAGGGGTTAGACGATGAGAGGGGGTTAAAGAGGGTCGAGGCCATAATCCAGGCATTTCATAATGAGGCGGTCCAACGATATATCTTCCAAGTCGCCGTCCTCCAGTAGCTCATCCAGAAATTCGCTTTGAAAGATTGGCGCATGGATATAATAAAGGACGTAGTTGCGCAGAATCTTTTCATCATCGAAGTCCGGCGGAACGTGGCGCTTGCAAATATCATTGACCCGCTTCATGTAAATTTCTTCATAGGTCTTGTCGCCGAATGAGATTTGGTCTTTGCGCATTGGGAATCCTCCCGGATAGTTCGGCCTCCCGAGCCAAGTCGGAACATAATCTAAGTCTGCAATTTGTTCGTGTGTCATCCCTTCTGTTTTTGCGTGTCCAAAATATAGAGGTCAGCAATTTGTTCGCTGGTATAATCGTGGTCTATGGAACAAAACCGTTCCGGCTCGCCTCCGTACAAAATCGAATATTCCGCTTTCTCCGCCGATAGCCATTGTAGAAACTCAATGAACCGCGTCCGTTCCTGCTCCCTTCCTCTAACTGCTTCCGCCTGGGCTCCGGCGAGGTAGGCCGATTGAATGGCTAAATTGTCTTCACGGTTTACATGAAGGTCGGTCGCGTGTTGCAAAGCATTAGCCTTGATCCGGTCGATTTCGGTCTGTGGTAGCTGGGTCATGGGTGAGGGGTTTTAGGGAATTGTCTAATTTGAAGATGTGCGGGAAATTCTGCGATATTGCCGCCGTGCCGGTCCGACATCTTGAGCGTCTTTGATAAGTGCGTCCCCATTTGCTTTATAAAAATTGCAATATCCTGTCCGACATTCTGCGAGTAATGATCGATCGCTTCAACCAGGTATTCAATCCATTCTAACTCACACGGGCGGTATCGATATTTGCCTTGTTCGTTCCCGCTTTCACCACCTATAATCGCCCAGTTGTAATTTCCTATGAAGCCGTGATCGATCCTCCCATGCAATGGCTCAAAACTGACAAATTTCGTTTTCGCAATTACATTATCAAGCGCGTCGATCCGGTAAACAGCTTTCTGTGACCCTACAGACGTGCCCAGCCAGACGTTCGGCCACCCGTCTCCCCAATCGTCCGGAAGGCAAGCAATGATCCTTTCCGGCCTTTTCGTGAGGATTTGGAAGGTGTGCTGCGGGCACCGGCGAATAATATCCCATGCCTCGTTCCTGTAGCCGTCAATATCCTCATGGAAAAAATCGGTCAGCGAGCAAGTGAATATCTTCGAAGGTTCTTTTATGCGCAGCGGCAGATCAAAGACGGTTTTAGTTCTGACCACGTTCAGCGGATTGTACCTGGTAGAGTTCATGGAATCTCTGTACATGTAGCAAAAAGCACAATCGGCATCAACTTTAGTACAGCCCCTTGCGATGTTCCAGCTGACATCCGTCCATTGTATCGTAGTTTTTTCGCTCATATACTTTTCCTTTTTACTTAGTGACTATTGTACCATTCGAGAAATTGGAGTACGGCGGCGTATGTTGCTTTAAGTTTTGTTTCGCCGTATACTTGATTAAAATATGCCGGATGATAATTTTCAGGATCGGTACGTAATTTTGTTCCTTGAATGACGCATCCGTTAGAGGATATGATAACAGCGAAATAGCCGTGATAATCGTCTTGGGTGGCTTCTATTTTTTCAACGACCAGCATCAGCAAATCCCAAGAAGAATTATACGGCTTAGCCCTTGGCATTTTATAACAATCCGGATTCATAAATTCGCGGATCAGTTTATTCCCGAGCCCTATTTCAGTCCGCGTCATTCGATTCCCTCTTTCTATCTCCTGAGAAGTCATGTCCTATAAATTTGAAACGTTTCGTTATTTAAGGAGAGTAAGGAACCGCTGGGCAAAAGTCTTGGCGATTTCAGGAAACGTTTTAATCAGGTCACTTTCAACGCGACGGAATGGCCCATATGCTGTATCGAGGTCATAGTAAATAATTGACCCCGTTCCTGTTATTTTACCAGAATCAAAGGACTTGATTGGAATTCTTTTGACCTCGGAGGATACCACTTCGGCTTGTAAAATACCCCCATCCCGACCTTGGTAGTGAACGATGTAAACTTTGGCCCCGATGGCGTGAACCGGAACTGGCTGCTTGACTGAACGCTTTTTTGTGGACATATTTGTGATTTTAATTTGCTTTTGGATATTTTTTACCACACATGGGGCAGTAGGTCATAAATAGATTTGTCTTTACTATTTTGGCGTTTCTTGCCTTCTCACCGTCTTTAGTTTTTGGATGGTACTCAATTGAGAATGGCAGACCGACTGCATTCCCAAGTGTTCCCTTCCCGGCACCAACATTAACCATAATACATTCATTGTCGAACCCGATATGATCAAAAGAGTAGACGTTCTGAATTTTGATGCTCTTTTTCAAATGAGCCTCTAGCTGTACAGCGGCATCTTTAAGACAAGTACACATTATTTTATGAATTTATTTTTCTACTTCAACGTATTGTAACAGGGCTGACGGGATGAATCTTCGCTCGGTTCGATGAATACTCGGGTACATTTGAACAAACCTGTCGATGACCAAGCTAAAGCAATTCAATTCTATGATGTCCAGCGACAAATTATCAAAGTTGGTGTGACAGGATGGAGGCCAGAAGCACAATTCAATCCAGTTTAGTGGGTGTACCATCACCGAGCGAAAAATATTCTTAGGTAAAATATGCGCAATCGAGAATTTGTACATCGAATTGTCGAAAGCGCATGTCCCACCCCCGCAATGGGCGCAAATGCCCGTCATTTCTGGCCTTATGTCCTTGAACCAACGGTCTAAAACCGCCTTCGAGACCGCTATAGGCCGCTTTTCGACCCCATCTAAGCCTTTGAGGCCACGTATTTGATCAAGTCCCACTATTTTTATTTTTTTCTTCTGTCGTGCCAACCGAATGGTCAATCAAAACCTTTTCCAAATAATGTTTTATTGGTCGTCTGTCGGCGGTCGCCATTCTCTTCAACTTATCTAAAGCGAGTTTTGGAAGATCGACACTTTTCCTTATAATTTTATTAGCCATCGGCACAAATGTAAATAATATTTGGTAATATCCAAAACTATTTATAGGTTTGTTTTTATGACAGCAAAATGCGCCTTAGCACTGGCCCTATTAGAAGGCAGAGTGCTCACAGTTTATAATTGCATGAAGGAAATAGGCTACAGCAACATAGCCAGGGAGATTCCGAGAGTGATCGAGAAGGATTTCGGCGTGAAGGTGTCCAGGGTGCCGAAGGAATCGACTAATAGATATGGTGACCCCGTAAAATACACAGAATATAGATTGAATGTAACCGAACAAAACAAGGAAGGGCGTGAAAAACTAATTGCATATTGCAAGAAAGAAATCGACGCCATCCCAAAAACCAACAGGCAATCGAAGGCGGTTAAGGCGCTCAAGCAGGTCGAAATGTTCCCGGTCGTGTAAATTATTATACAATTTTTATTTGGAATGATTTTTTATGTATATTCACCTCATTAAACATTCTCTATATATAGGACGCGTAAATAGAGAATTTCGTATCAACCTCGAATTCCAATGCCTTTGCGATAGGTAGCGCCTTACTGATTCGCAAAGGTTTTTTTATTCACATGGCCACCTTATACGCTAGAATCCAGCACTATTATCTGCATGACGCATTCCGCTTCAAGCCAAAGCACAAGAAACAAATGGGTGTCCGATTAAGAAATTTGTGGCGAATGCTCCATCCAAACGCAGATCCACTCCCCTTCATCAAGAGTAAAGAAGAAGACGCAAATTTTATTGTCGCCGACTATCCTGAAGAATTCTGCGACATGATCGATCAGTTGATCAGAAATTATCACAAGGAACTCATCGACCGCTCCCACGAATATCATCGAAAACTTCTCGCCGAATCTCAACAGAAGCCTTACACTGAAATAAAGTTACCCGAGAAAAAATCTCGCCCAAGAATACCTGTAAAAAATATTCTGGTATGGAAAAGCAAGTAAATCTTACAAAATGGAATCGATGCCTAAAAGATTAACCGATAGCAACATTTGGAAAAGTCAAAAATGGTATAGAAGATTGTCGCCACTGCATAAGCTCGCTTGGAAATACTTAACTGATTTGTGCGATCATGCTGGGGTATGGAAAATAGATATTGGGGATCTCGTTGACGACCTCGGGATTGAAAATTTTGACCTCAATCAGTTCATGGATGCCTGTAATTCGGACTACGATAAGATGACTGGGCAGAAAATTTTCCGGGAACGAATTGTATATGTCGGCATCGAATACATCTGGCTCACCGGCTTCATTTCGTTTCAATATGGCAATTCGGTGCAAAAAATTGATATTAAAAATAGTATTGTAACATCCGCCTTGAAAATACTTAAATCATTGGGGTTGTATGAAATATGTGTCTCAAAAGAGTTCATTTTCTTTAACGAAGCCCCCCCCTCACCCCCCCCTCACCCCCCCCTATACCCCCCACATACCCCGGATATACCCCAGGTAGACCCCACAAAAGAAAAGGCAAAGGATAGTGATAAGGATACTACTGCTGTTAAAGACTTAAATATACCATTTGAAACGTTTTGGAATTTATATGATAAGAAGGTTGGCGAAAAAGGAAAGATCACTCGAAAATGGGCTTCTTTGAAAAACTCTGACAGAGAGGCAATCGTTAAACACATCCCCATATACAAAATTGCACAACCGGATAAAACATTCCGTAAAGACCCATCAACATATTTGAATAGCAATATGTGGTTGGACGAAGAAATGATTTACTCAAAAAATAGTTCTAATGGAACCCATAAAGGATCAACTAACAGCAGTGGCCAACAGCTTGGAACAAGCGCAGCAAGAATCGAAGCCGCAAAAAAATTCTGAGTTGTCGTTGGCGCTGCAAGGAAAAATAATATCCAATATTGAATTGGAAGAATTGAAAGAAGTTCTTCGTTATGTCATGGTGAAGGTTGGCCTACGAGGTCAAAATTGGCCGACTGATGAGGAGAAGGGTGTGTTGATAGATCATATCCTGTGCAATTATTCTGGCCACACTCCAGATGAAATTAAGTTGGCATTTGATATGGCTATATTGAGAAAGCTGGACTTGCAGGAAAAAGAAATACCATGCTACGAAAATTTTTCATGCCTGTATTTTTCAACGATTATGAATGCCTACAGGTTGTGGGCCAAGCAGGAATATAAGCATTTACCGCAGATCCCAGAGCAGCCAAAAATAGAGCACAAGGAAGACATGTCCGACATTTCGATGAAAGACTGGTTCTTGGAAACATCGGAAAAAGTGAAGTCAGGAGAGTGTACTGTGGAATTTATTCCACTCATGCTTTACGATTGGATGGATAAGAGTAAACAGATAACAGTATCGGCAACTGATAAAAAAGAATATTTAAGCAAGGCAGCTGAATTTAGATTTGAAAAATTGCTGTGCGAGTGTACCGACAAACCGTCAATCGATAACAGAAAATTATTTGAATCTTATTCGGCCATGAAAGTAAACGGTTGCTTTACTGGAAAAGAAATAGATATCTTGAAAGGGCTGGCAAAAAAAATGATTCTTTACGATTTAATCAAAAAAAATGGCAATGTGGATGGATCTGTGCAAGAAGTACAGGATTGATTTCGAGAAGCAGGCAGATCAGCCAGCTTGGTTAAGAGGTGTGATCGGGGTTCCTGTGGCTAGGTATATCATGCTAAGGTGCTATAATTATCTGATATCAAACAAAACTATCACTCCTATGGAACAACTACCTGTGGATGAAAAAAATAATATCTGGGAAACGGCAAAGGATATTGCAAATGGGAAACTAACAAAAAATGAGTTGATCGATTTCTGTCGCTGCCTTTATGCGTTCGAGTATATTTTAAATCTTTAAAAAATTGTTATGAACGATCCAAGCATTTTATTGTATACAAGTAATCGAATGGTTGATAAAAATGTAAAATTCATCAGCAAAGACAGGATTATCGAAGTTGTAACCGGGCACTTTGATGTTAGCTTAGAAGATATGGCCAGCCAGAGTAGGAAAAGATCGGTATGTTATCCGAGACAAGTCCTAACTTATTTTTTGGTGAAATACACTCAACTATCTCTTGAAGCAATCGGAAATATATTGGGGGGAAGAGATCACACTACAGTCATGCATGCAAGCGAAACTATTCGAGATTTAATGGATGTGTACGAAAATGTCATTGTAGAAGTAAAAGAGATTTCTCAAAAACTTTACGAATGAATATTTACGTCAATGACGATGAAGATACGAAGGCCAAGCTGGCCAAGGCTGTATTTCTTCTTTACCGACTTCGAAAAGCAACAAAACATTGGCATGAAGTATTCGGTTGTGCTGCAAAGAATGAAAGAGAGAGATGGGAGAATAATTCAGATGACTTTTTGCGAGAGCTGATGAGGGAAGTGCGTGAATTGGAGGCAATGGAAAAAATTAAAATTGTTGAAAAATGATACTCGGATTCAGGACACAATTCAAGGGCAAGTCCACCGGCTTCGTAGATAAGATACTCTCAGGGGTCAAGATACATTCCATGCGTGAAGGCAGTCGTTGGAGGATTGGAATGCCAATACAGTTTTCGACTGGGGTTAGAACAAAGGACTATAAGCAATTCAAGGAAGGCCGATGCTCGTTCATCCAGTATGTCACCCTCATCCCCGAACACAAAAGAATAATGATGGGCACACCATCCAAAAGCTGGCGACCGAGTAATTATTCAATGTCTGATGATGCCATAGCGCAATTAGCCAAAAATGACGGGTTCGATACCGTTGAAGATTTTTGGGAGTGGTTCGGGGGCGAAAAGAAAACGTATCAGTTGATTCATTGGACAGATTTTAAATATTAACACATGGTATCGCCAAAAGAAATTATGAAGGGATCAATCCTATCTTTCGAAGGGAAGCCACAAGTTGTTAAAGGGGTTTCCGAGTACATCATTTTCGAAGGCAGGAAGGAATGGATCGGAGGAAGCCTGATTGATGGTGAACCAATTTCCGAAAAGTGGCTTGTTGATTTAGGATTCAAATGCGAGACAGGAAATATTTGGGGGAATGGAAAGTTGGTTATCTCTTTCTATGGCGATTCATTTAAATTTATGGATTCAAATCTTATCTACGAGTACGTTCATCAACTCCAGGTCTTATGCTTCGCTTTGACCAAGGAGCATCTTAAACTGCCAAAAATAAAATGAAAATCATTTATAAGTTTCCATCTCGGTCTAGGCCACACAAATTCTTCGCCGGGCTGGATAATATTCTGTCATTAGCTCAACATGCCGATTTCGAAATACTTTGCAGTTTCGATCTTGATGATGTTACCATGAATAACGATGAAGTAAGAACGAGGCTTTTAAGTTATCCCAAGGTCAGGTATTACTATGGGTCGTCAAAAACAAAGATACAGGCAATCAACGCCGATATGGATAAGGTCGGGGATTACGACGTGCTACTCGTTCATTCAGATGATATGTGCTTCACGGTGCCAGGATTCGACCTATCAATTATCAAAGCATTCCAGAACTGGCATGGATTGGTTCACTTTCCGGATCAAACCGCCAAAGATCGCCTGATTACCTACCCGATGATGCATCGTAAATATTTCGAAAGAGATGGCTGGATCTATCACCCTGATTTTAAAAGCGTCTACGCAGACAATTTTCAACAAGATTTGGCGAAGAGACGCGGGATGTATAAATTCGTCAACCAGAATATTTTGATTCACAAGCATAGCATGTGGGGGTTCGGGGTTCACGATGCTCTTATGCTGAGAAATGAGAATGGTGAAAATTATCACAAAGATAAACTGGTTTGGCAACGACTTTTAAACGATCCAAAATATGCCTGAGATAGTGCTATCGATACTCATCTGCTCGCTGAATAAAAGATTTGGGATGCTCGGTAAGCTGATTCGAAATTTAGATCATCAAATTAGCGTGGTCGGCGCTCACGAATTGGTGGAGGTACGGGTAAATGCTGATGATGGGCAAAAGAGTACAGGCAGAAAAAGGAACGAGTTGTTGAAGCAGGCCCAAGGGCGAATGATCGTTTTTCACGACGACGATGACGAGCCAAGCGAGTGCTATGTAGCTGAAATATTGAAAGCCGCGCAAAGCGATCCAGATGCAATAGGAATTTGTGGCACCATGAGTACCAATGGCCAAAATATTAAAAAATGGTTTATTAGCAAAGATCTCCACTACAGGACATGCAAAGACGCACAAGGAAATGAATTCTATGAGAGGTACAACAACCACATAAGCCCTATCCGAAGAACTATCGCCATGCAAATTGGTTTCCCGGATTTATATCAGTTTGAAGATTTCGATTATGCCAAACGACTTCACGAATCCGGATTGATAAAAACAGAAGTCATAATCGATAAGCCATTATATCACTACGCATTCATCCCCAAAAAATAAAAAATGTTCTACGGTCAAAATTTAGAGGATAAAATAATCTCTGAGTGGTTCGGTCAATACACTGGCATCGTTTTGGAAATCGGGGCTAACGACGGCAAGACGTATTCAAATTCTCTACATTTCATAGAGAAAGGGTGGGGTGCAGTATTGGTAGAGCCGTCTGAAAAGGTATTTCCTAAATTGGCCAAATTGCACCAAGGAAATAGTGTAGTGCTTTTGATCAACGCAGCAATCGGAAATCACAATGGGCCATCTATGCTATTTGACAGCGGCGATTTTCTTTTGAAGGGAACCTGCTCACTTCTTTCGACTTTAAAAAAAGACGAAATAAAACGATGGGGTGATGTTACTTTTGAGGAAACCGAGGTTGATGTTATCACATTCGATACTCTTTTAGACATCGTGGCTAATAAGCGGTTTGATTTTATTTCGATTGACTGTGAGGGATATGATTTGGAAGTCCTTCGGCAAATAGATCTTGACGCCGTTGGATGTAAATGTCTTTGCATAGAACATAATTCGTTTCCTAATGTTCTTTATCAGATAAAACAATATTGTTTGCCTCTTGGGTTTAAACAAATTGGATACAACGCTGAAAACATAATTCTGGCAAGATGAATAAAAAAGTATTGGTCAACTTCGCCTGCATGGGGCGAGAAAACTACAACAAGGCCCAACTTCGCCTGATAAAATCTTTCGTTGACAATAAGTGGGACGGGGATTATCTTATGCGATCAACCGATTCCTATGTTGATGAGTATGATGGTGTGAAAATAAAATTGGGGTCATTACCAATCACTGAGGCATACGGGAAGTCATACAACCATGCCGAGATCGCGTATGGTTTCAAATGTTACATCATCCAAGAGGCTATTGAGGCTGGGTACACAAAAATAATTTGGTGCGATTCAACCATTGTAAATGTTCGCAATCTTGATCCCCTTTTTGACCTCGCCGCTCAACATGGATTCGTTTCTTTTAACAATCTGGGTCATCCATTGAAGTTCTGGATCTCTGATATCGCTCAGGAAAGGCTAGGAATCACGAATGCCCAGCTGGAGACGATGGAACAGGCGATGGCCTGTGTGATGATCTTCGACATCGAAAATCCAGCTGGAAAGAAATTGTTTGAAGATTGGATGGCGAAGTGCCGGGATGGTGTCAGCTTTCAGATGGAGGCCGGCAGCAAGCGACCAGGATACAGAGGACATCGTGGAGACCAACCAATCATTAGCGGGTTGGCGGCGCTTGCTGGCATACCGTTACTCCCCTACGGATATTTGGTGTATCAGCCGCATGATACGACCTTCGAATACGGTACAGCTTTTTATTTCATTAACAAGTGCGTAGATTGTGTTTGATATGGGAATAACAAATTTTAGCATATCGCTTTTGCAAAAAGTCGTCAAAGCGTATAATCCGAAAACAGTAATTGAGCTTGGGTCCCAAAACCTATATACTACCAATGAAGACCCCCCGCCATTTGCCGATAGGTGGTACAAGGCGAATGGGTTTACCGAGTATGCCTGCATAGACCTTGCTGGAGATAACAACTCGGAACGGTGGGACTTATCTGAGCCGGTTCCAACCTTTGCAGAGTATGATCTTGTCACAGATTTTGGAACTTCGGAGCATGTAGTTGAAATGAAGTCATATGAGGTAACGGCCTTTCATGGTGGGCATATAAATTCTATATATCCAAAAAAAGTAAAAGATTCAGACCTTGGTTTTTATAAGTGTTGGCTAAATAAGCACAGGCTTTTGAAAGTAGGTGGTGTGATGATAAATGAAAACCCTTCTCATGGGTCTTGGCCAGGGCACGGTTTCCATTACTACACCCCAGATTTTTACCTTCAGCTGGTTAGGTGGGCTGATTATAAAATAATTGATATTGGAGAGCATCCGGCTAGTGGAAACAACATAGATGGGTGGAATACGTGGTGCATACTTGAAAAAAATGGAGAAATGTTTCCTTCATTCGAAAAATTTAAAACACTTCCAATATTTGAAGTATGAATGGCAAAACAATAAAGGCATTACGAAAAAAGGCGGTCGAAAATGTTCGACAGACCTACGGAACCGTAACCGCAAATCTTTGTGAAAAGGAATACAAGCGCCTCAAAAAACTTTACAAACAGAAATAACGTGACGTTCCCTTTGATCAATTGCATCCATGACCCGGCGAGAACCGACCGCCGAAAACTCCTCGACCACCAGATAGCCACACAGCGCCTCAGTGTTCAATTTTGGCCGGCGATCAAAGACAAGATGATTTCCTTCCGAGGAATCTCTTGGGCGCACAAGCAGATCATCCGATGGGCTAGGAAGACTGGTCAGGAAGAAGTGTTGATCATGGAAGACGACTGCTATTTCTTCGGGCCTGGGGCTTTCGAATACTATCTCTCACAAAAGCCATCTTCCTACGACATCTATCTGGGGAATGTTTTTTTCCCTCCCACTCTCGACGGCAATCGACTGTCTGATTTTTGTGGGTTGACACTTTACTTCATTCATTCCAGGTGCTATGACAAGATTCTTTCGGCTAATGAGATGAACCACCTGGACCGGGTGATCGGCAAGATGGAGTTGGAGAAGTACGTCTGCATCCCGATGGTGTGCTCTCAAATTGACGGCTACAGTGACAACAAACGGCACTGGGGGTCATACGGGAAGTATCTGGTGGGGCATTCGCTGTACGGGGCTAAAACTCCCCCCGAAAGAAATCCTTCAACTTAGCGCGGATATCGTCGGTGATCTTGAAATCTCCGTTTATTACTTTACTCAAATAAGTTGCATCGTACCCCCATTTTTTAGATAGAGTGGATAGTTTTATGCACTTTTCCGATACCAAGGATTGTAATATTTTCTTCTCCTTGGCATCTAAAATGTTGGTGTCATCTGTATTTTGATCAATATTCCGAATAGTGGGAAGTATATAATTCATCGATTAAGATGTAAATGAATAAATTTGATATTTTAAGCTAATATTGTAGCAAGATTATGGCTAAGATCGTTAATAATACTGTTTTAAATGAGTTCATTTATACCCTCTTATTCAAGGCTTCTCTTGAAGAAAAGCGGGGGTTGAAGGACAAATACCTCAAAATTGCCATGAATGCGAAAGCCGCCAAGACTTTTGCTACCACCAGCTCAAGGGAGGAAAAGGAGTACATCCTAACTCACTTCGGGCTGGAGTATTTTTACGTCATCTGCAAGCGCGGCATGCCCCTCCTCAAATTTCGGGAAATTTTGGACAAATTCGATAAGAAAAAAAAAGTAGCTGCCCTCTCCGATATTGCCGAAGAACAGGTTTTTGTCACGTCCGACAAAGAATTTATCAGGCTCATGGGGCTGATGTCTCAATACACGCATCATCACTCTCAGTTTATGAATATGGAGCTGCTTCGACAGGGCTATCATATTAAGAAGTGGCCAAAAATATTTGCCAACAAAGAAGATATGATGTCTAGGGACATTGATGCCAGTGCCAAGGCGCTCGCCCGGAGTTTCCTGAGTGCAAGTCTTTTGATGGATGCGTGGCCAGGGCACACTCGAATGAATGATATGCAAATGAAAATGCTTTTGTATTTATATAGCGTTTCTCATACCTATGTCAGCTACGACAGTATGCATAGTGTCTTTGTCGGGCATACAAACAATTTTAAATTTTCTTCCGGGGTCAGAGCATTGGAGGCCGCTGGGTATATATTAAAAGACGGTCATGGCGGCAAGAGAGAGTATACCATTACTGGGTCCGGGATCAAGCAGGTCAATGAATTTATCCAAAGAACGCTTAACTTAAATACTTTTTGACATGATAACTTTTTTGTGCATCTACTGCCTTATGATTTTACTAGCTACCGGTCTTTGCTGCGGCTGGTTTGTCATCACTCGGGGCCAGGAATACATCACTCCTGACGGGAAAGCAAAAAAGTATGGGATGCTGTTTAAGGGATGGTCCTTTTTTTGGGAGGGGTATCAATTACAGAAAATATATTACTCTAAAGAGGAGGCGCTGGTTAAGTTCGACTTTCTCCTCAAAACACGGCCAGATATAGCCGCCAAGATAACGTATAATAAATTAGGCGTTTTGTGGCCAGATCAACCCCTTTCGGAAAAGGAAATCTTAGGCATGGAAGACGTACTCGCTTGCAAAGTTGACAAAAGGATGGACGGCCTGCATTTATTCGTAGAGGAGCCTCTGTACACCTTCCCTGAATGGATTCGAAAACCCATGTCAGAGTGCGTCATCTGCTTTTCTAGTGTCTACGGATCGGCTTTTTACTGGTTTGTCGTTTTGCAGACAAATACGCTTTTTTCGTGGGCCAACAAAGAAAATTTGGCCAAATTTGGATTTTGGGTTATTTTCTGCTTAATTTTAGCATGCGCGAATAAGTATATCTCACAGAAAATGAAGTTGTAAATGTGTCTACCATGCTCTCAAAAAGGAAACGGTCGTCCCCGCCAGCCACAGGCTCGCCCACCACAGATCACTCAGGCTCCAGCCCCGCCACCTGTGGCCACTACCCGGTTTAAACCGATGGGGATGCCCGCCGGGAGGACGGCCAATATGGTAGGCAGAGCTCGTTTTGTAAACCGAAATCCCCGATAGATGCCCGAAAAAATCGATATCGTCGCATTTCGCGCAATGGACTTATTTTACCAGAATTATAAGTCCAATAGCGAATTTTGGGACATTGATGACTTTGTGGCCCATTGCGGTGGCGTCCTCGGATCGGTCTACCAGCAGGAATACAATCGAGAGCGGGCCGAGGCGCGGTCAGAAAAGAGAGACGAGGTGATCACCTTTGACCCCAATATTTTGCTCATTCAAGAACTTGAGGTAGAGCAAGAGGACGGGGACACCTGGGCGGAGTTGGAGTGTCCTGTGATGTCCTTCCCGTTCGATCAACAGGGGATCGGTTTGCAGGAGATCATGGCCCTCAACCCTAAAAACGGCATCCATTTCGAGCGGACGACCTTCGCCGCCAAATATCAACTCGACTACATCCCAAACAGTCGGATTATTTGGTTCTACCTGATGGGGGACAAGATCATGCTCATCAACAAAAGCACAACCAAGCTGAAAAAGATAAGGGCCTTTACGGTGCCATCCGTCAACAGCGAGAAATTGCTGGTACCAGATGGTATTGTCGAGTATGTGATCACCACAGCGGCGATGACAATCAAACAGGGTGCGAACGGCACCGTCGTGAAGAAGTCTTCGGATCAGAACCCAAACAAGATTATTCAAACGGAGGCTGACCTTGCTCCGGTTAAACCATAATTATGAATAAAGCAACTGCGGCATCTGAAGACAGAAAACGGGAACGCCAGTATCAAGTTGACAATGCCATGAACACGCTCAAGCGGGCCGCTGAGATAAAAAAAGATCCTTCTCTCATGCGCGATGTGCAAAAGGCTATCAAGCAACTTCAGGCTTCATGCGTGGGTCGCCCAACTCCACCCAAAAAGAAAAAATAATTGGAAGACCAAGGCAACATATCATCGTGCTACACTATTTATGACGCCATGAGCGAAGTTTTGGCGTTGAACCAGATCAACATCAAAAAGTATCTGGCGTCATATTTAATTGCGGGCAAGCAATGCTGGCGCGACTTATTCAGAAATACTTTTTTTTCTACCAATAGTGTATGGCTGACGGTTCAAGCGGGAGATCCGTATCCGTTTGTTTATTTGCCAAGAGATTGTGAGCGGCTATTGTACGCAGGTGTTAACGATCATTGTGGGGACATCCAGCCAATCTTTTACAATAACATGCTGAATGTTGTCCCCAAGCCAGTCCATAAAAAGTGCGGTTGCGAATCATGCGAATGCTCCGGCCTGTGCGAAGACCTGAATTCTACCTCCTTCACTACGAACGTTCTCTTTACGATTAACGGTGTTGACTACGTTGAAAAAATATGGATGAAGTATTCCACGAATGGGGATGTGCTGGAATATAAAGAGACGCCTGTAAAGCAATACAATTCCATGACCGGGGATGGTGGAGATTTCAATAACGACTACAACAACGACTACTCCACTGGCGCGAACGGCCTCGGGAATTTTTCTATTGTAACCAAAGTTTCACAACGGAAGCTGTGCGCTCTGAAGACCTTGCCTTGCGGGTGCCCAATGGAGACCCCAGAGAACGAGGAATTGGTCCGTCAGCATTGCGGATGCTTCCTGCCGTTTTTTGGGCACCGCCGGCATGGCCACTGCGATCACTTCCTTCAAGATAGCAACCGGACTGAATATGGCGACGTGAAGCTATCTCCCTGCGGGACAAAAATTTATTTCCGCCCAGGTCGTAGGCATCACCACCGAGAGAAGAAGATTCCGGATTTTTTGCTGGTCACCTATCAAACCAACGGCGACCCGAAAGTATTGAGCGAGCAAATCCAAGTTCCTCAGTTTGCAAAGGTGGCTTTATGGGCAGGGGCTTTTTATTACATCAAACTGTTCAATCCAAAATATAGCCAGAATGAGAGGGATTCGGCAAATTATCTGTATATCGCAAAGACAGACGAAGTGACCACGTTCCTTAATCCTCTTCAATTTCAAGACCTTGCTGACGTACAAGACGCAAAAATCAGATGGTAACCTTTGTAAAAATATTACCCCATTCATTACGTCCAGCGATCATATCAGCATTCGAAGGAGATATTGATTTAATCAACAAGTACCATTTGGTGAATGGAGACCTGAAGACATGCGTACAAGATACAGAGCGTAGAATTCAAGAGGTTTCAGAAAATGATCCCCTTGAATTTTTTGCTTTGTATTGCGAAGAGAACCTTATAGGGTTTACTGTGATAGGGGATTCATTCCTTCTCAGTTTCGGGATCAATATCCGATATAGATTCAAGGCTATTGTGCTCTATTGGTGGAATTTGGTTTGCAAAATGCTAGATTACGAATTTGCAACGTGGATATTTAAAAAAAATACCAGGACGATGGATTTTTTAAAAAGGAACGGGATGAAGATCATAGAGGATAACAACGATGAATATTACAATCTTGTTTACATAACTTAAAACTTACCACATTGCCAGCCGGGGGCCTCGTAACAGCAGGAGTAATCGGATTAGGTGAAGCCGCAGTCGGCCTCATCAATACATCTAAAGCCAATAAAAAGGCTAAAGAACTGGCGGCCACTCGCCCAAAGTTGGCCCCAAGTCCTTATTTAAAAGATGAGATTTCATTAGCTGAATCTGATCTGAGTACTGGCATGTCTGGGGCGGCGAAGACTGCGTACGAACAAGACATGGACAAATCCTTGTCTACCTCCTTGGGAACCGCTTTACGCATGGGGGCTACCCCAAACAACGTTGGGTCCATCTTTGCAAATGGTGCCGAAGGACGAGCTAGGTTAGCGATGATGAAAGATAATCTACGTCTTTCGCAGATCAACAATTTGGTCCGTGCTCAACAGGGGAGTGAAGAATCCAGACAGCAGCAATTCGAGTTCAATGATTGGATGCCTTGGTCAGATTCTGCTCAAGCCAACGCACAAACAAAAGCTACTGGTCAATCAGAAATATTCAGTGGTCTCAGTACCGCAGCTGGCGGCGCAATGAGATTCGGAGAAAATCAGAGCGCCCAAAAACAACAGCAACAATATCTGGCATTCCAAAAACAGTTGGCATCTTTGAATAAAGGCACTCCTACTTCTTCCGGAGGAGGAAATGCTAACGCCGTGGCAGAACCAACAGACCAATCAGCACCAGACACATCTTTTTTGGATAGTTTATTAAGCGGAGAGTAATGGCAAATCTTACAGAATATCAGGGTAACCCAGGTTTGGGGATCGGGTCAACGCCCGGTGCCACAGCTCCATTGGGGCCGAATGATAATCTAAAGACAATTGATGCTGTAGGTCGGGACATAATGCTCTTAGATGCTGAACGTAATACCAAGATATTTCAGCAAAAGATAGCAGACAGAGATCAGCTAACGAAGATGATCCTGAATAATCAGGTCAGCGCCGGCGAGATCGATCCAAAGTATCACGGAGAATATGACGCCGCTAAGGCTGATGTAGAGAAAGCCTATGATCAATGGGGCGGCGACTTCAATGATGCAAAAGGGTATAGGGCTTATCAAGATAAGGTCACTCACCTTCAAGATGTCGCTACCCATGCCCAAGTTAACACACTTGAACTCAAGAAGCTCATTCAGCAGCGGGCGGACGAAACATTACCGTGGAAGCAAAAAGAATTGGACGCCCATATCGATCAACAAAAGAATAAGGATTTCTGGGGCCACGTAGATCCGTTTCAAAAAGCGTTTAGTTTTAGTGTTGACCCCATTAATAAATTGCTAAAGACCAATACCACCAGCGCGATGTCTCCAAACGGTTTGTGGCAATACGATGTGACACATGCTGATTACGCCGGTACGTTAAAGAATGCCCAAGCTGAATACATGGAGCAAGGGGAGCATGCTGAAGATATGCGTGAGTTACTTGGGCACATGGAAAATCTTGACCCTAACAGAAAGAAACAAGCCGTCGATGCCATCAACGGCCAACTTCAAAAATACAATACTGAGTTGGGGTTGCAACCGGGACAAGATGGGTATGCCGACCCCATACAACTCGTTCCGGGGCCAGATGGGGTCTATCGAATAAACGCCTCTCCGGTGGACTTCTCTGCTAAATATGCCCTATCGCAGCAAGAGAAATTTTCCTCTACCGGGAAACCGCAATTCCTTGATAAGGTTGGCACCTATGGTATCAACTTGGAAAAGAACCGAATTGCTTGGGCTAAACTTGCTGTCGATAAGACTAAAGCATGGGCGTATGCGGATCGGTGGGCTACTCAGAAAAAACTCTTAGAGGCGGACGAACAAGTGGGGGCTCAAAAGTACAACGATCTGAACGAGGCAGTCAATCCGGTGGATGGGCGAATCAATACTGATAATCTTCCGGAATCCCGTCAATTCATCGGCGGTATTGTTTACGACCCATCCGGGAAGCAGATGTTGGGACGGCTGTACCCTAAAATGAGTTTTTATAAGGAGGGGAAACCGATAGCAAAAAATGTCAGCGGTATTGATTTTACGACGTATGGAAAAGAACTGAATAATAAAACCACCAAACTCCAATATGCGGATTGGGTTAAACAAAAGGCTCAGGAAAAAGGGTACACTGTAGAAAGTCATTACGATACCAAATACTTCGGCGAGGCGGGTAAGGAGATAAAAAGCCCGCAGGACTTACCAACCGACCTCCAAAACGCCTATTCGGAGGCTGTGACCAATTATGGGATGAGTTTTGGTCAATTCTTGAAAGGATTAAGTAAATTGGGAAAAGTTTCCACTCAATTCGAAGGGGCCAACGGATCAGCCACGCCTCAGACGATACTTGAAGGATCGAGGTTGGAGCAATCGAAAGCCGGCAAAAAAGGGTTCGAAGGTGTTTATGCACCAGGGGAAGGGGCAGATGACGAAACGGAACCGCCAGAACAATAAATCATGGGCAGATCAACAACAAATACGGGCACCGACACCACCGACCTCGCAGATCAGGTGGCGCAAAGTTTAGGCATGGGACCTAAACCAGCAGGTGGCGGTCAGCCTAAGCCAAAACCGGTTAAGCAAAAGCCAGTTGATATTGCAGATCAGGTAGGGCAATCATTGGGGCTAAAAAAAAAAGTTGGTGGCGACGAATCTTCGCCAGAATCTTCCCCTACACCATCTCCATTACCATCTCCAGAACAGGCCGCACAGGCTTTCCAAAATAAAACGCTCACTCCCGAAAGTGTGAATGTTCTGGCTCAGACCGATCAAGGTAAAAAGATGGGTCTGGATTTGCTGTCCCCAAGAGAGAAAGAACTTTTTGCCAATGCCCATAACGGAGAGAAAAAAGCAGACGTGGTGGGCGGAGTGATGAAAGTCGTGGATACATACTACCCAGCCTCCAATGACCCTGCTAAAAATACTGCCCGTAATCAAATCATCAAAGCTGTTCAGTCTGGAGAGCAGCCGCAGATTAAAAAGCTAAGGGATAGTGTCCTCGGTGATCTTCAAAAGAAAATTAACGATATTCAATCGCAAGCAGTAGGAGGTTATGGGGAAGTGGATGGGAAGGACCTAATAGATCCTAAACAACAAAAGCAAATTGACCAATTAAAATCTCAGCAAGAGCAGGTCAGAAAGACGATGGATCAATACGGGATTCTATCCATGGTCAATTCAAAAGAGGTGCAGTTGCAATCCGCCGCTGAAATTGCTGGGTCAAAAGGAAAATTGGACTATAGCTTGGCGGCTCAGTCTATCGGCGAGGAGAAGCGGAAGCAGGGGTATGATTTTTTAAATACTACTCCAAATGTCACGTACGAAAATGAGCGAGAGGGACTGGAAGAATTGATGCGCAACAAATACATGGAGATCAATGAGGCTCGGGCTGCTGGTCTGCCTACCAAAAACAAGGAAATGCTGGCTAAGGCAGATAAAGCTGAAGCCGATTTCAAAACCTACCTCAACATTTACAACGGCCTTGATAATAAATTCTCCGATGTTGGCCGATATAAAACCGCTCGCTACATCGGAGATATTCTTTCGGAGACGAAGCCAGCTCGATTAATCACGACCGCTCAGGATGTACGAGATGCCGCCGCGATTGCCGAAGAACGTAATCCAGGGTTTACGAAAACTTATGGGAAGTATATTGCTCCTATAGCGGCTTCAGAAGGGGAAGGAGTAATAATGGGCTTTCTTAAA
>Ga0302224_10000301_pt1 | contig 27285 bp, 25 predicted proteins | sample II_Palsa_E3_1_FD_193520 | JGI IMG/M metagenome (GOLD analysis project Ga0302224, IMG submission 193520) | Peat permafrost microbial communities from Stordalen Mire near Abisko, Sweden - II_Palsa_E3_1 | ecosystem: Environmental > Terrestrial > Soil > Palsa > Peat permafrost | place: Sweden... | reverse complement strand
TAAAGGGTAAAAAGAAATGAGGCAGTTTCTCTCTCTGAACATACCTTATGGTTGTTTGGTCGACCATCTGCTCTCATCCCTTTTCACTTTATAACGCTAATATATTAATGATAACAAACATAGGAGGTCGACCAGCGAAGCGTCGTCGGGTGAGTTAACCTCGCCATAAAGAAACTTACAAATGCTTGCCTATTTCCGTCAACACAGTTCGTATATCTGTCAATATCTGCCTATTCTCAAACCTTAAGATGGTTAGTCCCAATAAGCCTAATACTTCGTCACGGTTTTTATCATATTCTTTTTTTAATTGATGAATCGAGCCATCGGCCTCAATAACCAATTTAGCTTTAGCGCAATAGAAATCAGGGATATAATATAAATCTTTATCAAAGGTTGATTTTGCACAAATTGGGTATTACCGTAAAAATTTATGATCAAATAATTTGCGGTTCCTGAGATGATACCAAAGAACTTTTTCAGCAGGAGTTTCCCGCTGCCTTAATTCCCGGCATAATTCGGTTATAGATTGCATAGCTAAAAATAATAAAATATTTTTTCATCACTTTGTGCCGAAGACATAGAGGGAAATTAAACTTATATTTTCACCTCTTTGTCGCGCAGCGATGGAGATGTCAGTCAGCGAAGCGTAGCTGGGTGAGTTGACGCCGTTTGCAGGGTACTCACCCGGTCTTACTTCGCTCGACCACCCTCTCTACCGCAAGCGGTAAAGAGGGGAATTCAATTTATGGTTTTCACCTCTTTGTCGCACAGCGATAGAGAGGTCGACCAGCGAAGCGTTGTCGGGTGAGTTAACTATTTATATTTTTTCAATAACTGGTTATCATATACAGCCTTTGCAATCTTTGCTATTACTAAATCGCGGGTGGCTTCATCCGCGGTTGAATTTGTTATGAATATAGCGATAGCCACATGTTTGCCATTAGGCAAGGTGATAACGCCAACGTCATTTGTACCAACTGCTAAGCCGGCAGCATTAGTTCCCGATGTGCCAGTTTTATGTGCAACAATTGTACCCGCAGGTAATAAGCCTTTAATACGGTTAGGCCCGGTTGTAGTTGCAACCATTAATTTATTTAAATAATCCCTGCTGGCAGGTTTTAAAACATTCCCGGTATATAAAGTATCTAAAAGTTGTATAATGGCCTTCGGCTTACACCAATCAGTATATTGGCTTTCCGGCGTTTTCGCCATGTCTTCTTCAGATGCTTCAATATTGATGCCTCTAACTTTGATCATATGCAGGTAATACTGAACCTGATCAGCACCGCCTAATTTTTCAAGTAAAATATCGCAGGCATCATCATCACTTTGAGACACCATATAACTCATTAAATCATTTATCGACACATCAACATCTCCATTAGGATATTTGTCGCGTAGGGGGCTATATATTGGAGGTAGATCTTTCTTTTTGATATGAATTGTTTGATTCAGCGTTAATACACCCGAATCAACCAGATGCAATACCGCCATAGCAATGGGAAACTTCATCACGCTTTCCATCACCAACCGGGCGTTGCCGTTGTAATTTACCGTATCCCTATCCTCTAAACTCAAAACAGATACGCCAACAATACCTTTGGCAGATTTAGCGATTTCTGCAATTTGAGGACGAAGAACACTTGATTGCGCGAATGAGGTATTAATTACCAAAGCAAAGGCTGCCGTTAACACGACTTTATACATTGTGGACATATCTTGGGTAGATTTTATTACTAATTATATTAACGTTTGGAAAATTAAGAAATTACTGACAGATAAGCTTTCATTAATGAATACAATTTCATAAAAAATTTGTTTCTTGTAGTTCATTTCACCGACTTTATTATGCACAGAAGAAATTTCCTTAAAACGGGCTCTATAGCCGGGATTACTTTATCAACATTAAGTATCAATGGATGTTCTGTAGCACCCGAAAAAAAACCGGTAGATACACCTGAAGTATATAATTTTGAACTGAATGAGGCAACAATTGATGAGTTGCAGCAGAAAATGAAAAATGGGAAATATACATCACGCGCTATAACACAACTGTATTTGGATCGCATACATAGTATTGATAAAAATGGCCCAAAACTGAACGCCATTATTGAGTTAAATCCCGATGCACTATCTATAGCCGACGAAATGGATAATGAGCGCAAATCAGGTAAAATCCGCGGCCCGTTACATGGCATACCCGTGCTTTTAAAAGATAACATCAACACTAAAGATAAAATTGCCACAACTGCAGGTTCACTCGCTTTAGCTGATAACTATGTTGGTAAGGATGCCTTTATTATAAATAGGCTACGCGAGGCAGGTGCTGTAATTTTAGGCAAAACAAACTTAAGCGAATGGGCAAATTTCCGTTCCACCCGTGCGTGCAGCGGTTGGAGCAGTAAAGGAGGGCAAACCAAATGCCCTTATATTTTAGATCGTAACCCTAGCGGGTCAAGCGCGGGTACAGGATCAGCAGTTTCAGCAAATTTATGTGCGATAGGAATCGGAACCGAAACGGATGGATCAGTAGTTTCGCCGTCGTCCGTAAACGGAATTGTAGGTATTAAACCTACCGTAGGTTTATTGAGCCGTACAGGCATCATCCCTATATCAAAAACACAAGATACTGCCGGGCCTATGGCTCGTACCGTTACCGATGCCGCGATTTTATTAGGGATATTAGCAGGTATTGACCCCAAAGATGCTTATGCACCAAAAGATAAAAGTAAAATACAACTCGATTACACTCAATTTTTGGATGCAAATGGCCTGCAAGGCAAACGTTTAGGCATCGAAAAAACTGCACACACCGGAAACCCTGACATGGAAACCTTATTGCAGGAAGCAATCGCAATTTTAAAAAGCAAAGGCGCAACCATTATTGATGTAGAACTGGTAAAGGAATTAAAACCAATAGGTACCGATGAATTTACCGTATTGCTCTATGAGTTTAAAGACGGGCTAAACAAATACCTAAGCACTGCCAACTCGAAAGTAAAATCGCTGGCTGATGTAATGGCCTTTAATAAAGCTAACGCGGCTAAAGCGATGCCATTCTTTAAACAGGAAATAATGGAGCAAGCGCAGGCAAAAGGCGATTTAAACAGTAAAGAATATTTAGATGCTGTAGCAAAAACTACCGGCATCACCCGCAAAGCTATTGATACAATTATGAGCGACAATAAGCTCGATGCCATCATCGCGCCAACAAATGGCTTTGCCTGCACTATCGACCTCGTAAATGGCGATTATGATAATGGTTTTGGCTTCTCTACCCCTGCTGCAATGGCGGGTTATCCGCATATTACCGTACCAATGGGCACGGCACATGGCTTACCCATTGGTTTATCATTTGTAAGTACCGCTTATAAGGAAGCTGATATTATTAAATTGGCGTATGCCTATGAGCAGGCATCTAAAAAAAGAGTTATTCCCCAGTTTAAAGTAGATCTATTAGGTTAAGCATAATGGCAAATCACTGAAAGCAATCCGGTGGCAACTTGTCAACCAAAACGGTATCTTTGCGACTTAATCCTTATCATGAAAAATCTTACAAAACTTTTTATTGTTGGTTTATCTGCTATAACTGTCTTTACTGCTTGTAATAAAACCACTGTAACCACGTCAACCAGTACCACTGCTTCATCATCTTCTATGAAACTGGCGTATAACAACACAAGCCTGGCGTTTAATACTTGCATTGCAATTCAGAGTAGTGTTAACGGGAGTAACCAATTAATTATATCGGGCTATGATGTAACTAGAGGCCAAATTAGCGATAATAGCTTTGAGGTAGATTTATTTGCCGACATTGATAGTATAAATGTGGGCCAGGTATTTCCAGCTTCCACTATATTTGAACAACCACATAGCATGTCACTGTTCTTTTTTCCGGATACAACCAATGCTTATGTAACTCAGGTCGCTCAGCCAATAGGGTCGGTAACTATAACAGCGGTTACTTCTAGCCAGATTAAGGGAACATTCTCCGGAGGGTTATTTAATTCAGATGATTTTGATGCCACCGCTTTGATTTATACAATAACTAACGGTTCATTCACCGCGAAACGCGAGTAATTTCAACCTTATTCTTGTCTTCAATCCTGATAAAATATTATCTTGTCAAAAAAAATAAACCATGGAATTTGGCAGAGTAACACCGGGGGAGTTAGAGGAAACAGATTTCACCTTACCACCTGATCCTGAGCTAACGATAAAAACACTTCGTGCCTCAAAAAGTGACAAGCCTTTTCAGGTTCATGTGGGTTGCGCTAAATGGGGACGTAAGGAATGGGTTGGTAAAATATATCCCCTAAAAACAAAAGACGCCAATTTTTTAGACGAATATGTAAAGCATTTTGATTGCATCGAGTTGAATGCCACGTTCTATAATGTGTATCCACCTGCCACCATCAACAAATGGAAGGAAAAAGCTGATAGCAACCCTGCTTTTAAATTCTGCCCAAAATTTTCCCAAAGCATCAGTCATATTCGTCGTTTAAAAAACGCGGATGATATAACCACTGTTTATTATGAAGGCATTATGGCCTTCGGCGATAAGTTAGGGCCATTATTTTTGCAATTAAGCGATAATTATACCCCCAAAAGCCTTCCCGAGTTAAAAGCATACCTCGAAAGCCTGCCAAAAGATGTACCTGTATTTGTAGAGTTAAGGCATAAAGAATGGTTTGCTGATGCAATAGTTCGCGCGCAAGTATTTGAGCTGTTCCGTCAATTAAATATTGGCGCGGTAATAACCGATGCCACCGGGCGAAGAGACGTTGTACACATGGAATTGCCTACACCACATGCCTTCATCCGTTTTGTGGGTAACAGCCTCCACCGTTCCGATTATGCCCGCTGCGACGAATGGGTGGAACGTATAAAGCAATGGCGGGATATGGGCCTACAATCTGCCTGGTTCTTTATGCACCAACACGACGAGCGGTACTCGCCTGAATTAGCAGATTACGTAATTGAAAAATTGAATCAGGAACTAGATATGCAATTGCTACGGCCTAAGTTTATTGACAGGGATAAACCGGCGGGATTGTTTGATTGATTGTCTGAACCTGGATTACACAGATTTATTTGATTAAAAGGATGCAAATCCTAAATCAAGAAATCCTTTAATCCCACAAATCATGGTTCAGACTTATTGCGTTATCAAACCTGATATCACATTGATACTTAATGCAACAATAGCGGTATTAAAAGCGAAAGAGATAAGTCCGTGCAGCAGGCATAAACGTCGAATATTTCTATCGGTGATCTGTACGTCAGATACCTGGAAGGTCATCCCAACTACGAAACCAAAGTAAATAAAGTCGAGAAAATCAGGTTCTTTGGTATCCGGAAAATCAAGACCTCCCCCCTTTTTGGTTCCGCCGTCGTCGGTATCTGTATCATAAAACAGATGGGCATATCGTAATGAAAATACGGTATGAACAAGCCACCATGATATTGCAACTGCTCCGATAGCTAATAAAATATGCTCGTTCTTACCTGTTTCCGAGATACCTTTCGGTGATTTCAGCAGAAATATAATAGCTGCCAAACTTACGATAGACGCTGTTATAATAAACGCGAAAAGAAACGTTCGACTGGAATCCTGTAGTTTGGCTATTTTTCTCACTTCCCGCGGGTGAGAAGTTAAGATGATGATCCAATTAAAAATAATTATGGTAGATGCACAAGCTATCCAGGTAACTAAAGCAAGCTCGGGAACAGTAAGCCTGTTCAAAAAAATAAAAAAGACTATCACGCTAACCACCAATGCCATCATTAAGCGGTAATGCGCGTCAATTTTGTAGAAAAAACGTTTATCAGTTACTATTGTATTTGCCATTTATCTGTTAATCTTCTTCTATGATTTCAATAACCCGGCCAACCTGCCCATCCTCCAATCGCACCTTAATACCTCGTGAATGATGCGTGGAGCTTGTCAGCAGATCCTTCACAAACCCACGGGTGCGTTTTCCTGAGCGTTGATCTTTTTTTAGGATGATATCAACTTCCAAACCCGGATAAATATCTGCTCTATTTTGGCCGTTCATCTTATTTCACTAATTCTTCAATTGCTTGTTTCACTTTCGCAAAATCAAAACTATTTATCAGTTTGGTAAATGCTGCTTCAATATGTTCGTTACCCAGGTTACCAATGCTGCCTTCATGGGTATGATTCACTTTTTTGTCTGGATTAAATTCGCCTTTTTCAATAGCCAAGCCAACTTGTTTGTAAGCATCGCGAAATGGCGTTCCGCTTAAAGTCAAGCGGTTAACTTCTTCTACGCTAAACAGGTAAGCGTATTTAGGATCGTTTAATATGTCTGTTTTTACAGTAATGTTTTGCAGCATAAAAGTTGCCATGTGGAGGCAGCTTTTCAATTCCGTAAATGCGGGGAATAGCAATTCCTTAAGCAACTGCAACTCACGGTGATAGCCTGATGGCAAATTGGTGGTCATCATAGCCACATCATTCGGCAAGGCCTGTATGCGGTTGCATTTACCACGCATTATCTCCCAAACATCCGGATTCTTTTTGTGCGGCATAATACTGCTGCCGGTAGTTAAAGTATCCGGATAGCTTACAAAAGCAAAATTCTGACTTAAATATAAAGCCTGATCCATAGCCATTTTAGCCAATGTAGCCGCGATGGATGATAAAGCTTGCGCGATGATACGTTCAGTTTTACCACGGCCCATTTGCGCGTAAACTACATTATAGTTCAGGCTATCAAAACCTAATAGCTTAGTGGTTAATGTACGGTTCAACGGAAACGATGAACCATAACCCGCAGCCGAGCCTAATGGGTTTTTATTGGTGATTTTATAAGCAGCCAAAACTAGTTCCAAATCGTCGCCAAGACTTTCAGCATAAGCACCAAACCATAAGCCAAACGACGATGGCATGGCTACCTGCAAATGGGTATAGCCCGGCAAAAGCACATCTTTATATTTTTCGCTCAGCTCAATTAACTGGCGAAACAGAATTTGAGTTTCCTCAACTACCTGCTGCAGTTCATTTCTGAAGAATAATTTGAGGTCAACCAAAACCTGGTCGTTACGTGAGCGGCCGCTATGTATTTTTTTACCCGCATCGCCAATACGCTGAGTAAGTAGCATCTCTACTTGCGAGTGCACATCTTCAACACCGGGCTCTATGGTAAAATTACCTTGCTCAATATCTTTATAAATAGCCTTTAATTCGCGCTGAACTAATTCCAGATCATCGCTACTCATCAATCCTATACTTTCCAGCATTTGGGTATGCGCAAGTGATCCTAGCACATCAAAAGCCGCCATTTGATGATCAAATTCCGTATCACGGCCAACGGTAAAACTTTCTACCAGTTCATTAACATTTGTAGTTTTTTGCCACAATTTACTCATTCAATTTTCGATTTACGATTTACGATTTACGATTGCGCGTAAATAAATAAATCAATTTCCACGTGATGTATTTATTGCTGCAACAATTATAGAAAGAAGTTCATTACCTTCCTTATAAATAGGTACTATTTTTTCTCGCATTTCGGCATTAAGTTCTACCAATAACTCCATAAAAAACAGTGTTTCGTCTAATTCTTCTTCTACAATTTTCAACTTATTAATGAAGTCGGCTTTGGATTTAGCTCTACAAGCAGCGCGATAATTAGCTCCTACAGAACTCGCGCTTCTGTTTAACTGATCTGCGTAATTACGATTTACTATGTTGTTAGGAATACTAAGCACCAATCTAGCATTTGCAATAGCATAGTTTTTAGTACGAAGCAATAACTCTTCCTTAGTCATATTTTAATTGCAATCGTAATTCGTAAATCTAAAATCGTAAATCCTATTACACCAAACGCTCCAGCATCTTCACATACAATTCAATACCTTCCCTGATCTCATCTACATAAACAAACTCATCAGCAGTATGTGAGCGTGCCGAATCGCCAGGCCCAACTTTGATGGATTGTATATCAAGTAATGATTGATCTGATGTAGTTGGTGACCCATAAGTTGTTCTGCCTAAAGCTATGCCTGCCTGTACTATGGGGTGTTCTTTATCTATTGAGGATGGCTTTAACCGGATCGATCTTGGTTGAACATCGCATTTCACATGCTGACGGATAATTTCCAGCACTTCCTCATTACGGTATGCATCGGTTACCCTCACATCAACGGTAAACACACAGCTTGCAGGCACCACGTTATGTTGTGACCCTGCATTTATAATAGTAACCGACATTTTTATCGGCCCAAAAACCTCTGATTCTTTTGAGAACCGGAAGGTCCGGAACCATTCAATATCCGCCAATGCATTATAAATAGCATTCTCGCCTTCTTCACGCGCAGCGTGACCGGCTTTTCCATGTGCAGTACAATCCAATACCATTAAACCACGTTCGGCAATGGCTAACTGCATAAGGGTTGGTTCGCCAACTATACCAAAATCAAGCTGACCAAGTTCCGGAATAATCAATTCCAAACCATTAACACCTGATATTTCTTCTTCGGCAGTAGTAGCCAAACAAAAATTATATTTTAGATTTTCTTTGTTATAAAAATAAAGGAAGCTTGCTATCAACGATACCAAACAGCCACCGGCGTCATTGCTGCCTAAACCATAAAGTTTACCATCTTCAATCTTAGCATCGTAAGGGTCGCGGGTATAACCTGAATTTGGTTTTACGGTATCATGATGCGAATTCAATAAAATAGTAGGCTTCGCGGGGTCGAAGTGTTTATTCCAAGCCCAAAGATTATTTAATTTACGGTGCATGATAATACCATGACCTTTCATAAATTCCTGGATCGTATCGGCTGTTTTATCTTCCTCTTTGCTAAAAGATGGTATCGAGATCAGTTTTTGCAATAACGCTACTGCCTGATCAAAAAGTTTTTCTGTATCGGTCATAAATATATGTGCGCAAAAATAATCTTTTTATGAAGATAGCGGGTATATAGCGGCTATATTGTATAGTCATTGTAATATTACAAACACAAAAAGGCTACTTAAACTATAATTTTTAACTTGCCGTCATGAAAACTGCCTCCACTATATTTGTGCTATTCCTGTGTTTTACAATCAATGCAAACGCGCAAAAAACCAATGTTTACAACAATCACGGGTACAAACTTACTTTTATAAATTATGATGCCACGCTTGATAGTGCTGAACAGGCTCGCATGGTAAATACCTTTTACATTGTATATCCCGAACTTGCCAAAGCTTACAATAAAAATACGCTAAAGGCTGTTACAATGGTGATTGACACCACTTATAAAGGCGTTGCCGCAACTGATAATGGAAAAGTTACGATAAGCAATATATGGATGCACAAACACCCGGAAGATATTGATGTGATAACCCACGAGGTGATGCACATTGTGCAGGATTATGGTAATAGCGATGGCCCGGGTTGGTTAACCGAAGGCATTGCCGATTATGCCCGCTATAAATTTGGCATTAACAACGAAGCGGCTAACTGGAAATTACCTGATTACAAACCAACTCAAAATTATACTGATGCATACCGCGTAACTGCCCGCTTTTTGGTTTGGATAGAGAAAAACTACAATCCCAAAACTGTGAAGTTGTTAGATGAGCAGATGCGTAAGCATACTTATACCGATGCATCATGGCAGCAGCTAACTGGTAAATCGCTGGATGATTTATGGAAAACTTATATCGCTAACCCCGTGATATAGTTTATTCGCCTTCTATCTTCGAATGCTTTTGCGTATCAAGCATACTCACATACACTATTAAGGATACTGCTATACAAATTGCAACATACCAGTAAAACCAACCCTGGTGGCCTTCGTTCTTAAATAAAAGTGCAATATATTCAGCAGTACCACCAAACAGTGATACCGCAATGGCGTACGGAAAACCTACACCCAATGCCCTTACATTTGCCGGAAAAAGCTCGGCTTTTACTACTGCATTTATACTGGTATAAGCACTAACAATAAGTAATGCCAACATAATTAAAGCAAAAGCAACCCATACATTACGCGTATCTGCCAAAAAATAAAGGATTGGCACTGTAGTAATGCCTCCTAAAACGCCGAATGCTATTAATAAAGGTCTACGCCCAATTTTATCGGATAACAAACCAAACACAGGTTGTATCAGCATAAAAACAACTAATGTAAGTGTGGATATTAATGTAGCACTGTTCTTAGAAAACCCGGAAGTATTTACCAAAAACTTTTGCATATAAGTTGTGAAAGTATAAAAAGCCACCGTACCGCCAAGCGTTAAACCAATAACCGTTAGCACCGCTTTAGGATGCTTTAATAACTCGCTAAAGGTGCCTCGTTTGGCGATAGATTGTTCATCTTTTGTTATTTCTACCGACTCCTGTAAACTGCGCCTTAAATACATGGTAATAATTGCCAAAAACGCGCCGATGCCAAAAGGTATTCGCCAGCCCCAGGCATGTAATTGAGCCTCGGTTAGGAACACCCGTTGCAACAAAACCAATACACCTAATGCTATTAATTGCCCCATAATGAGTGTTACATATTGAAAACTGGAATAAAAACCCCGATGCTTTTTGGTGGCGATTTCGCTTAAATAGGTAGCGCTGGTGCCATATTCACCGCCAACACTTATGCCTTGAATCACTCTTGCTAAAACCAATATGATGGGTGCTGCAATACCAATTTGTTTATAACCGGGAATCACCGCTATTATTAATGACCCTAAACTCATTAGCAGTACTGAATAAGTTAAAGCAGTTTTCCGTCCCCGTTTATCGGCAAAAGTCCCCATTAACCAACCACCTATGGGTCGCATTAAAAAGCCTATGGCAAATACACCGGCAGTATCTAATAATTCTGCAGTTTGATTGCCTGACGGGAAGAAAGCATGCGCAAAATACAGCGAAAATGCAGAATACACATACCAATCGTACCACTCAACCAGGTTGCCTAATGATCCACCTATGATTGATTTTATTCGGCCTGCGGTTGTTTGCTGCATAATTGGTAATGGAGAAAAGAGGTTTTCAATAGTTTAAAAATACATTTATAAATTATATATTTATTACAACGGAATTAAACTTAAACCAAATCAACAACTTACTGAAATAGAATGCTTTTCACCGAGGACTTTTTACATTATATATGGAAATTCAGGTTATTTAATAACACTGACCTGAAAACTGTTGACGGTGAAGCTATACATATTTACTCGGCAGGTATCCATAATACACATTCAGGCCCTGATTTTAGTAATGCCCGGATACGTATTGGCGATACCACCTGGGCGGGTAATGTGGAGATACATGTACCCTCGTCCGACTGGCGAAAGCATAACCATACCAATGATGAAGCCTATAAAAACGTAATACTCCATGTAGTTTACCGGGACGATGAACCGGTTATTACAGCTGATGGCAATAAGCTGCCAACTTTGGAACTGGAAAACCGCATATCGCCCGATTTATATAATCGTTTTCACTCTTTAGTGTATGGCAACCAAACTATTATTCCCTGCGAAGGCAGTATTGGGCATATTGATGATCTGACTATACGCACCTGGCTTACCCGCGTGTTGGTAGAGCGTTTGGAAAAACGTGCCGAAATAGTAATCAATGCGCTCAACCAAAATCGTGGCGACTGGGAAGAAACATTTTACCAGTTTTTAGCGGCTAACTTCGGTTTTAAAACGAATGCCTTTCCTTTTGAAATGCTGGCAAAATCATTACCTCAAAACATCCTCGCGAAGCATAAAAACAATCCACTACAAATTGAAGCGCTGATATTTGGTCAGGCTGGTTTTTTGGATGGGGATGTTGTGGATGAATATCCGAAGAAACTAAAAACAGAATATGATTTTCTGCGCAAAAAATACAGCCTCACTCCTATCGAAAACCACTTATGGAAGTTTTTGCGCATGAGGCCGCAGAGTTTCCCAACCATCAGGCTGGCGCAATTTGCCGCGTTAATTATAAAATCAAATCACCTATTCTCTAAAATTTTAGATATTCGTGAAGTAAAAGGGTTACGTGATCTATTCACTGAAATACAGGTAAATCCTTATTGGGAAGAGCATTATCGCTTTGATGCGCCATCTAAGCCATCATCAAAAAACTTAGGGCAATCATCAGTTGATGTATTATTATTAAACACTTTAGCGGTTTTCCTGTTTAGTTACGGGAAGCACCTGCAGCTGGAATATTATATAAACCGGAGCATGAAGCTTTTAGAGAGTTTACCCAAGGAAGAAAACAATATTATTAGCGATTTTGACGTTTTAGGGGTGAAAGTAAAAAACGCCTTCGAGTCGCAGGCTTTATTGGAGTTAAGGAATAATTATTGTAACTTTAAAAAGTGCCTGCAATGCGGTATAGGTAACAAAATATTGAAACTGGCCTGATATGCTACAGCGAATACTTACATTTTTTGAACGATATTCTTTTGGGGTTTGCACCTATTTAGGACAGCGCTTTAATATATCTATCAATAAAATCAGGCTTTTCTTCATCTACTCGTCATTTCTGGCGGTAGGTTTCCCGCTTATATTCTACATATTCGCCGGTATAGTGCTTGATATTCGCAACTATGTGAAACGTGTACATACACGGGTTACTGATCTTTAAAATAGGGATACGCCGCGCACTATAAATTGCAGAACGTTGAAAGCTGCCCGCATATTTACAATCCGCTTTGTATCCCAATATCTATCTTACACTACTTGTTCCCATTGTTTGTGTCCCCACAAACAATATTCTTTAGTCGCCTGTGTGGACACAGGCAACGGGCAGTGCAATCAATTAGCTAATTATTGATTGATATATGATAAGACTCATATCTTCACACTTAGTTGCATTGTATTTTTCACGGCAATAAGTGTTACCTTTATTTATCTGTTAATAAACATTTATTGTTAAAACTAAGCCGCCATTTTTGCGGTTTATATACCAACCACTACTTACATAGCTATATGGCTTTTATTGATTATTATAAAACTTTGGGTCTGGATAAGAAAGCATCAGACAAAGACATTAAGAGCGCTTACCGCAAACTGGCCCGTAAATATCATCCTGATCTTAATCCCAACGATTCAGAGTCGCATAAAAAATTTCAGCAGCTGAATGAAGCTAATGAGGTATTAAGCGACCCTGAAAAACGTAAAAAATACGATCAATACGGCGAAAACTGGCAACATGGCGAAGCTTATGAACAACAACGCCAGCAGCAGCAAAGCCGTCAGCAAAGTTATGGTGGGGCGCAAGGTTTTGGTGGATTTGGTGGTGGCAGCGGGGGCGAAGATTTTTCCGATTTCTTTAATTCGATGTTTGGTGGTGCGGCCGGTGGCGGGCGCAGCGGCAGGCAAGCCAAATACCGCGGACAAGATTATAATGCCGAACTCAGTTTGAGCTTGCGCGATGTAAGCGAAACTCAAAAACAAACCATTACCGTTAACGGCAAAAATCTGCGTATAACTATACCGGCAGGTGTAGAGAACGGCCAAACCATAAAAATTACCGGCCATGGCGGACCGGGTGTTAATGGTGGCCCAGCAGGTGATTTATTTATAGCATTTTCAGTGAGCAACGATCCAAGATTTAAAAGAAGCGGAAACGATCTTTATAATACCATTAAACTTAACTTATATACAGCGGTGCTGGGCGGAGAAATAACTGCCGAAACACTTACCGGTAAAGTAAAACTAAAAATTCCTGCAGAAACGCAGAATGGAACCAAAGTAAAGCTAAAAGGCAAAGGCATGCCGGTGTATAAAAAAGAAGGCCAGTTTGGCGATCTGTATTTGACCTATGAGATAGAGATACCAACTAAGCTTACCGACAAACAAAAAGAATTATTTGAAGAGTTATCAAAACTGTGATATTAAATAAAACAAGATGGCAACAGGAAACTTAATAGCGACAACTGATTTTTGTGTGTATTATAATATTGAATACACTTTTATCAATTCGTTACAGGAAGCTGGTTTGGTGCAGATCAAAACGGTTAATGAAACTACCTATATACCAGAAACGGAACTACAAAAACTGGAACGTATGATACACCTGCACCATGACCTGGAAATAAACGTAGCAGGAATTGAGGCTATCACCCATCTACTTGAACGTGTAGAGCAAATGCAGGAGAATGTCCGTGGTTTAAGAAACCGCTTACGTTTATACGAGGACGAATAGATTACCGCTTACCGCTCAAAAAGCCATGCAAAGCCTGTTGTGTAAATTCAGATAACACTAGTTCCCCGCTTATAGCAGCCCGTTGTCTTAATAGCTCGTCCCAGTTTTCTGTGCCTTCCCATAAAATTTGTTTTAAGCCGCTTAATGCTTCCGGATGATAGGATGCCAGCTTCTCGGCAAGCGCGTTTACCGCTTCATCAAGGCTGGCTATATCAGCATAAACTTCATTAAACAAACCTTTCTCTTTGGCCCATTGCGCTGTTTGGAAGTCAACAGCACGAATAGTTAGCTGAGAAAATGCCGGCAAACCAATTTTACGGGTAACCGCAGGAGATATTACAAACGGACCGATACCAATAGCCAACTCACTCAATTTGATAGAGGCTGCTTCAGTTGCCAGGCAATAATCCGCACCGGCAGCAAGCCCTACTCCACCACCTACAGATTTACCCTGCACACGGGCAATAACAATTTTGGGTGATTTACGGCAGGCATTTATAACCCTCGCAAAGCCCGAAAAAAATTGGGCACCGGTTTCTTTATCTTTTATCTGCAATAACTCATCAAAACTGGCACCTGCGCAAAAGGTACGGTCACCTTCACTTTTTAGCAAGATAACACGTGTTTGCGGGTCATTACCGGCGCTTTCAATTTTCGCGGTAAGCTCATCCAAAAGTGCTGATGGCAATGAGTTTTGTGCGGGATGATAGAAACTAATGGTTGCAATACCACTATCGCTGATGTTTAAAGACACATTTCCGTTATCGGCTGATGACATATTTAGATAATAAATAGATGTATAAAGATTTATAAAATTACTTATTTTACAGCTTAATAATTTAAAGATAAAAGTATGTTCACATTCCAGCACCTTTACTTATTTTTCATAGCATCGTTATTGCTTAATCTAACGCCCGGTAATGATATGCTCTATGTAGCATCCCGAAGCATTTCACAAGGAACAAGGGCTGGAATAGTTTCGGCACTGGGAATATTCGTGGGCTGTTTTGTTCATATACTGGCTGCGGTATTAGGCATCTCCATCATCATCGCAAAATCAGCTTACGCGTTTGAGATCGTTAAATTTGCGGGAGCCGGATACTTGATCTACCTGGGTATAAAATCAATTATCACTAAACCAAATGTTGATACAAAGAATGAGAAACCAATCAAAGCCAATTACTTGAAATTATTTAAGCAGGGCGTAATTACCAATGCGCTTAACCCAAAAGTTGCTATCTTCTTTCTGTCTTTTCTACCTCAATTCATTGATGTTGCTTCCCCGTATTTTAAAGTTCAGCTGTTTACTTTAGGCGCTTGGTTTGATATACAAGGGGTGCTTTTTCTAATTATTGTCGCCTATATTTTAGGAAAAACAAAAGATTTCTTTAAGCAGAATCCGAAAGTGTGGTTGATACAGGAAAAAATAACCGGATTTATATTAATAGGCTTAGGCATTAAAATAGCGCTGCTGACAAAAAAGTAGTTATCTAATCAAAGGTAAATCGAAATAAAAGGTTGCTCCTTTTCCTGGCTCACTTTCAACACCTATTTTACCATTATGGGCATTAATAATTTCGGTTGATATATACAGTCCCATACCCAAGCCACTAGCCATAAACTTTTTATCCTCAACCCGGTAAAAACGTTCAAAAATACGCTCTATCTGTTCATTTGATAAACCGATTCCAAAATCCGTTACAGATACTCTTACATTATTTCCAAGTGGAATGGTTTTAATAATAACCTTTTTGCTGTCGGGAGAATATTTCACTGCATTATTAACCAAATTCATTAATACTTGCTCCAGGCGTTCTGGATTGCCGTTTACAGTATAAGTTTTGCAGGCATCATTCTCAAATAATATTTCCGGATAAATATGGGCAGCATTTTCAACACAAGAATAAATAAGATCTGCGAGATCAATATGGTCAAGCTTATATTCCAACCGGCCGGCCTGTATCTTGCTCACATCTAGCAAATCATTAACTAAATGCTGCAATTTATTAATGGCGATGTTGGCTTTATTGATATAACTTTTAACAGCAACAGGCAATTCTTCTTTTTTATAAGATGCCACTAATTGCAAATATCCTTTTAAGCTGGTTAATGGTGTTTTCAACTCGTGACTGGCAATGCCAATAAACTCGTCTTTACGCTCCATTTCCTTTTTCTGGTCTTCAATATCAGTAGCAGTACCAACCCACAATACAATTTCGCCAGCATCATTCTTTAGCGGAATAGCCCGGTTTAAATGCCAGCGGTAAATACCGTCGCCATTTCTGTACCGGTTTTCTACTTCAAATATTTGTCCGTTGGCTAATGCATAATTATATTTTTCGATAGTTATGGGCAAATCATCCGGGTGAACTACCAATTTCCATCCCCAGCCCTTAGTCTGTTCAAAATCAAGCCCGGTATACTCAAACCATTGTTGGTTATAAAAATTTATTTGTCCGTTTGGCAAGCTTGTCCACGTCATTTGAGGGATGTTATCCGCCAATAATCTAAAATGCTCCCGACTTATTAGTAGTTCATTTGTACGCTCCTTTACGGTATCTTCTAATTCATCATTTAATTTCCTGGTTGCATTTTGAGCCACCTCTAATTGATCGTTTTTATATTTAAGTTGCTTCTCGTTATATTTTTGAATAGTAAGATCGGTTAATATTAAGCTTAATGCTACACCTTCATCCAATTCAAGCGTATTACAGGATATAAGGCAGGGAATTTCGCCGTTGTTGGTCAGCAAACATAATTCCTCTTTATAGTCCTCTTCCCATCCGTTATTAATAACCTCGGTATATTTTTCTTCGTATTCTTTCGGGATAAAATTTTCAAAAGCCAATCCAAGTACTTTTTCCAGCGGCATGCCAATCATTGCCGCAAATCTTGAATTGCTATACAAGATAAGCCCGTCACGATTGAGGGTAACCGCACCCTCATTCATTTTTTCAATGAATACCCTGTAAGTTTGATCGGCCGTTTTAAGTGTATATAATTGATGCCCATTTTCGCCCTGAACAATAAACGCGTCAACCTGCCCTGTACGGATTGCATATATAGTATCATTAGCTTCATTCAACTGAATATGGAGCTCATTATTCTGGTTCAAAAGTTCATCGTATGTGTATTTAGCCTGTTCCATTATCAATATTTCTTAAGTCCAAGCCCAGTCAATACTTTCTCAGTATCCGATAGATCGCCCATTAATCTGCGTACAGGTGAAGGGGAAACTTTTAAAAGCATAGGCAGCGCTATGATCTGTTCACGTTCGGCAATCATGGGTTGCTGGTAAACGTCTATTATTTCCAGTTCATAATTATTTTTTAAATAAGTTTCGCATATCTGTTTTAAATTAGATATAGCGCGTGACGAATTTGGAGAAGCACCGGTTACAAATAATCGTAAAATGTAACTTTGCTGCTCATCTAAATCTTCATAATCCGGATCCTGCTCTATCATTTTTTTATTTTATGCCGTCCTGATATCCAGGCCAACCAGTACTTTTTCTTCGTTTGACAGATCGCCGATAATTTTTCTTATCGGCTCAGGTACTTTTCTTACCAATGTGGGTATAGCAAAAATTTGATCACCTTCGGCAAGTTGCGGCTGTACCAAAAGGTCAATCACCTCAATTTTGTACTGCCCTTTTAAATGCTCTTCGCAGTATTTTTTAAGATTTTGTAATGCGGTAACAGATTTTGCTGTATTACCCGCTACATATAATCTTAACTCATATTTTTTTTCTTTAGCCATCTTATTCAGATCTGTTTATAATTAACCTTTTTCACCACGCCTTTGAGTAATTTCTGCGCGTGTTTTTTCAGCAACTTGTTTTACTAGTTCTTCTTCCTGCGATACTTTGTTCAATTCTTCCTCTATAGATTCAAATTCGGTTTGCAGGCTTGATATTTTTGCTTCGAGCACTTTACGCTTACGCGATATTTCACGGTCTTTACGGTCATAAGCATAATCACGTAGTACTTCTCCGGTTTGCTCATGTAATATTTGGGCCTCCCTAGCCGATCCTGTTAAAACACCATCCGGGCCAAGGTATACCTCAACCAGGTCAAGTCCTTTATCTGTAATTACAAACTCACGTACCTGATTAGAGTGTTTCATTCCGCGCGATTTCATGATATACATGCCCCGGTTACGTTCGCCATTATACTCAATATCCCTTACCAGTAACCAGGCATCAACTAATGATGAAACGCCCTCATCAGTTTGATCACTAATAATTGTGTTTAACGTTAAAGCAGTGAACATCACCGTGATCTGTTCCTCCTGTAAAAAATCAATCAACCGGATCAACATTGATTTAACCTCACTTACAGAGCATACGGTTATCAGGTTGGTTATTGGATCAAGCACTACTGATTGAGGCTTAAACTTTTTGATTGTTTTATACATTGCCACCAAATGCATCTCGAGCCCATATAATGTTGGCCTTGATGCAAAAAACTTTAACAACCCTTTATCAACATATTGCTGAAGATTTACTCCGATGGAGTGCATGTTACGAATGATTTGGTTTGGCGACTCTTCAAAAGCAAAGTAGATACATTTATTGCCCTCGCTACAGGTTTGATTAGCAAAATAGGCGGCTATACTGGTTTTACCAGTACCCGCGGTACCTGAAACTAAAATGCTACTTCCTTTAAAAAAGCCCTTCCCATCCAACATCTTATCCAAAGCAAGGATTCCTGATTTTATTCTTTCTGACGATACCGGTTTTTCTAACTTTAACGACGTTACAGGGAACACTGAGATTCCTTCTTCATCAATTAAAAAAGGATATTCATTGGTGCCATGTACAGAGCCGCGGTATTTTACAATTCTTAAACGTCGTGTTGATATTTGATTGATGACCCGATGATCAAGCAGTATTACACAATCCGATACATATTCTTCCAATCCCTGTCTTGTTAACTTTCCCTCGCCACGTTCACCGGTTATTATCGCGGTAACACCTTTATCCTTTAACCAATGGAATAACCTGCGCAATTCAGCACGCAATACAGCTTCATTAGTTAAGCTCGAAAACAAGTTCTCCAATGTATCCAACACTACTCTTTTGGCGCCTATACTATCAATGGCATAATTTAATCTTATAAATAAGCCCTCCAGATCATACTCTCCCGTTTCTTCAATCTCACTGCGATCAATATGAACATGGTCAAGCTTTATTTTCTTTTCTTCCTGTAGTTTATCTAAATCAAAACCCAATGAAGCCACATTCATGGCCAACTCATCAGTTTTTTCTTCAAAGGCCATAAATACACCAGGTTCACCAAAGTCAATAGCTCCTCTGATTATGAATTCCAGCGACATTAGGGTTTTCCCACAGCCTGCATCACCACAAACTAATGTAGGCCTGCCTTTAGGTATCCCGCCACCGGTAATTTCATCAAGTCCCGTTATACCTGTAGGTGTTTTAGGTAATGTTGGGTATTTCTCATTCATCTTTTGTTCTTTGGCTTTACTCATTTTGGAATAAACTTTAATAAAACACAATACCTGTTAATAATAAAAGATCCAGGTTCTTAATACTAAGTGCTAATAATTGTTATAAGCATTAAATTGTTTTAACGAGTTTTTAATTAGCTATAAAATATTTGTAATTAGTTTACTACAGATGCCTTTTTATAACCATCAAATTAGAGGCCAATCAAAAATTCATATTATAAAGCATATATATTTACTATCAATTTAAAATATTAGTTTATTAATAATAAATTACCCTACAACTATAATTTACATTTATATAATCTGATTAATTATATAATTTTAAGTTTGTTTCACGCAAACATTTTCTCAATTACCTGCTTAACTTTTTTTAAATTACATTTGTTTTTCTATTTCAAAAATGGATAGCGACCCTAACTTATTGTACCAGGAAAACGAAAATATTTTCAGGACACTGATTGAGGAATCTCCTACGCCTGTAGGTTTGTATATAGGGCGAGAAATGATTATTCAATTGGCTAATAAGGCCATCTTAAACGTTTGGGGGAAAAATGAATCCATCATTGGCAAAGCATTCAGCCAGGCATTGCCAGAATTGGAAGGTCAACCTTTTTTTCAATTATTGGATGATGTTTACACCAGCGGGATTGCTTATGAAGCCACAGAAGATCGCATAGATTTGCTTGTTGATGGCAAAATGCAGATATTCTATTTTAACTTTATATACAAGCCACTAAAAGATAAAAAAGGTAATGTTTGGGGTGTGCTTAATACCGCTACAGATGTAACAGAACTGGTAACAACCCGCCAACAGCTAGCCGAATCTGAACAGCGCATACAATTTGCTATTGACTCTGCAGAGATTGGTACATGGGACATTGACAGGATAAAAGGCACCATTGTTTGGAATGATCGCAGTTGCGAGCTCTATGGCTTTCCAAAAGGAACACAAGTGACCATACATAACGTGCGTGACCATGTACATCCTGATGATGCCGAACGCATAACTAATTCTGTAAAATTTGCTATCGACCCAAAAACAGGTGGTAACTATGATGATACCTTCAGAACTATTGATGCCGTAACTAAAAAAACACGCTGGGTAAAGTGTAAAGGGAAAGCTTATTTTAATGACGAGGGCATATGTTATCGTTTTGCCGGTACAACGCTTGATATTACCAAAGATGTACAAGCGCGCGAGGACCAGCAAAAACTAATTGCCCTGGTTGAAAACAGTGCTGATGTTATTGGTATTACGGATTTAACCTCCACTGTTACTTATTTAAATAAAGCGGGATACAAATTATTCGGTTTCGATAGCCCGGATCAGGCCCCAAAATCGCCTGCTGATTATTACATGCCTGAAGATGCAAAAAAACTGTATGAAGAGGCACTGCCTGAAATTATAAAAACAGGAAGATGGTCGGGCGAGATGAATTACCGGCATTTTAAAACCGGTGAACCTATACCTATTTATTTGAATGTCTTTAGGATAGATGATCCTGAAACGGGGCTATCAATTGGCCGGGCATCAACAGCCAGAGACCTGCGTCCTGAAAAACAGGCCCGTAATGAGCAATCTAAATTGCTTTCACTGATTGACCACAGTTCTGATTTTATAAGCTTGTCCGATCTTGATGGCAATGTGAGTTATGTAAATGCAGCAGGAATGAAAATGTTGGGAATTACTTCGTCATCTATTTTCAAGCATAATAGTGAGTATATAATGCCCGGCGAGCTTGAGAGGCTACAAAATGAAGTTAATAAGGCATTAACGGAAAAAGGCAGGTGGTCGGGACTTATCAACTATCGCCACTTCGAAACAGGTGAGCCAATTCCTGTTTCTGCTACAAGCATGCTGGTTTATGATTCAGCAACCGGAAAACCGCAAGGCAGGGCAAGCATAGCCCGCGATTTAACACGTGAAATTGCCGATAGGAAAGCGCTTGCTGAAAGTGAGCATCTACTAAAAAACATCACCAAAGAAAGCCCCACTGCGCTTTGGATGTCGGACGATAAAGCGAATATTATCTATATCAATCAAACATGGATAGAGTGGACCGGCCTTAGTTTTGAAGAAAGCATGGCACAGGGTTGGACAATGGCTATTGTATCGGAAGATAGGCAGCACGCAATTGACCAATTCATCATAGATTTAACAGCCCGCAAAAGTTATACTGCTGATTTTAGGATAAAGCTTAAAAATGGCGAAATACGCTGGTGCACCGCAACTGGTAACCCTCAATATAAACATGATGGAACCTTTGCAGGCTATATAGGTGCATGTACAGATGTTACTGAGAAAGTACTATCCGATCAGCAAATCAAACAAACAAATGAAGATTTAAACAACCAGATAAAACAGTTTGAGTTTGTAACAGGATTTATGCCGGTACAGCTATGGACCGCCACAACTGATGGTGAAATTGATTTTGTAAATAATCGTACCATTGAATATTTTGGCTTACCTACTGAAAAAATTATCGGACCCGGCTGGCAATATCTTATTCATCCTGAAGACCTTACACCTTGCATTGAAGCTTGGTCACACTCTTTAAAAACCGGAGAGCCTTATCAATTCGAATTCAGATTACTTGATAAGAATGGTGTTTATAAATGGCACCTAACGCGTGCGCTACCCTTTTACAATGATGGCGAGGTTGTGAAGTGGTTTGGTACCAATACCGATATTGATGACCAGAAACAATTGCAACGCCAAAAAGATGATTTCTTAGGTATTGCCAGCCATGAGTTAAAAACACCAGTAACCAGTATAAAAGCTTACGCCCAGGTATTAGGCGCTATGCTGACCAAGGAAGGCGAAACCAAAAAAGCCGACATGGTTTTAAGGATGGACGCCCAGGTAAACCGGCTCACCAATTTAATAGGGGATTTATTGGATGTTACCAAGATAAATTCAGGAAGACTACAGTTTAATAAGACCTGGTTTGATTTTAACCAGGCTATTAGGGAGTGCATTCAAGATTTGCAGCATACCACTAAAAAGCACAACCTAATTGAGGATTTTACCGAAGCGGGACAAGTTTACTCGGATAAGGACAGGATTGGGCAAGTAGTTATTAATTTAATCACCAACGCCATAAAATACTCACCCCATTCAGAAAAAATCATTATCAGCACTAAACTGGAAGATAAAGAAGTTATTGTTTGCGTACAGGATTTTGGCATTGGCATACCTCATGATAAAACAGATAAAGTATTTGAACAATTTTATCGCGTAAGTGGGAATAAGCAGCATACTTTCCCCGGATTGGGGTTAGGATTATACATTTCATCAGAAATTATTAAACGTGAAGGCGGTAGAATGTGGGTAAACAGCGTTGAAGGAAAAGGGTCTACTTTTTGCTTCGCTTTGCCCGCATATGATTCATCAATATGAATCTGCCCCTAATAATTAATTTTAACTTATTTTTAACCGAAACAATGAGCCTGAAGCCCAAAAAAATAATGATTGCCGACGATGATCCCGGAATAGTTGATGCTGTTGAAATGCTGCTGGAATTTGAAGGCTATGAAGTAATATCAACTGTTGACGGCAGCACTGTTTTGGACATGAAAGAGAATCTTCCCGATCTTTTATTATTAGATATATGGATGTCGGGCGAAGATGGCAGAGATATATGCAAAAGGTTAAAACAAGGCACACTTACAAAAAACATCCCGGTTATTATGGTATCGGCCAGTCGTGATATAGAAGAATCGGCCTTAGAAGCAGGTGCTGATGATTTTTTAGCTAAACCTTTTGAAATGAATGATCTGCTAAAAAAAATTGAGGATCTAACCAAATACCAATAGCTTTTAACAATATCGTTAGGCGTAAAAGTTATACAACTTTTGGTTTAAACATTTAGAGATGTAAGCTGTATATTTATTCAACATATATTATACATTTTACGCCCCAAAAATGCCTGCAAAAACCTCACAAAAACATCCCCGCAAAAAAATCTGGAAATTTTTTACCTTATTAGGCCCGGGCTTAACTACCGGCGCTGCCGATGATGATCCATCAGGTATTGCCACCTACTCACAAACAGGTGCCCAATTTGGTTACGGGCAACTATGGACAGCCTTGTACATGCTGCCCTTTATGACCGCTGTACAAGAGGCCTGCGCGCGTATTGGTTTAGTTACCGGCAAAGGGATAGCTGCAGTTGTTAAACAGCACTACAGCCGTAAAGTATTATATGCGGTAGTTGGCCTGGTGGTACTTGCTAACACTATAAATATAGGTGCCGATATTGGCGCTATGGCATCTGCCGCGCAATTATTGATACCCTCTATCCCATTTGTTATCCTCACCTTATTTTTCACAGTGACCATATTAATCCTTGAAATTTTTACTAATTATAAGGTTTATTCTAAAATACTTAAATGGCTTGCACTCGCCTTGTTAGCCTATCCTATTACTGTATTCATTGTACATCAGCCCTGGTTAACTGTGTTAAAAGCAACAGTTACCCCTCATTTCGAGTTCAGTTTTGCCTTCCTGTTCATCATTACCGGTGTTTTAGGTACTACAATATCTCCGTATATGTTTTTTTGGGAAGCTTCTCAGGAGGTTGAAGAAGTAGAAGAAGAAGATAGAATGATAACAGGTAAACCTGTTATGAGCTGGCAACGCATAAAACGTATGCGGCTTGATAATAATGCCGGTATGATCATATCGGAGATTACTACCTGGTGTATATTGGTGGTTGCAGGAACCGTTTTACATAACAGTGGCGTGCATGATATTAATACAGCCGCGGATGCCGCGAAAGCTTTAGAGCCTTTGGTACATTCATTCCCAAATTCGGGCTTTTTATCAAAACTGATCTTTTCTATTGGTATAATCGGTTTAGGCTTATTGGCAGTACCGGTGCTTTCTGGTTCAGCAGCTTATGCTGTTGCCGAGGCTGTTAACTGGAAAGCCAGCTTAAATTTTAAGTTAAAACAAGCACATGGATTTTATGGCATTATCACCATTGCCACCCTTATAGGGTTAATGATAAATTTTGTGGGGATAGATCCTGTTAAAGCATTGGTGTACGCCGCGGTATTAAATGGAGTTGCAGCCGTACCTCTACTCTTTTTGATAGCTAAGATTGGCAGTAATGAAAAAATTATGGGTAAATACAAAAGCGGTTTACTATCAAATAGTTTAGTATGGTTTACATTTGTTGCTATGGGCGCCGCGGCCATAGCCATGTTTTTCACATTGTAACTCTTATCTAAGTTTAATAATAATTGCTCTTTCAATAGCGCTGATTGCCAAAAACAATTGATTGCGGTGTATTGTTATAAATATGACTAAACGATACGGCCATGGGAATTTTGCAACATGTTGAACATCAAATATCAGCACTGAATGATCTAATCAAAATAAATAATGATCGTGTAACAGGTTATCAAAAAGCTATTGAGGGTACTGAAGAACAAAAGCTAAAAAAACTATTCGAAGATTACATAGAAGACAGCAAAAAATACATAGGTGATTTAACTGAACACCTACATTTTTTAGGTGGAGACCCAGCAAGCGGAACAACCCTGGCAGGTAAATTCTATCATACCTGGATTGATGTTAAAGCCAAATTCTCAAAAAAAGATACCGTTTCGATATTATCAGATTGTGAATATGGAGAAGATGTGGCTAATGCAGCATATCGGGGAGCGTTAGATGATAAGGAACTTATATGGAAGGACGAACGTATAGTAAACATATTAAGCCGCCATTTAAAGGAGCTTAAAGCCACCCATGACCATATTAAAGAGTTACGCGATAACGCGATTGCATTGGTATCACAAAGCAAAAAGGAGGAGAAGCCAATTGCAGAACGGGCAGCTACAAAAATCACTAACTAATTTATTATAACAACACATTATGTAAATGCGCTTCAAATATTGGGCGCATTTTTTCTATAAATTGATTCATAATATTAACATCACTAAACCAATAGTGTAATACAGATTTTGTAACTTACACAAAGCAACACCTATACCAACATAAAAATGAGCGCTGAATCACAGCATATTTTACCTGCGGATATTTTTCAAACCATATTTGAAAAATCACCGGGCTCATTATTAATCAAGGCGGATATACCTCGTTTTACCATACTTGCTGCCAGTGATAGTTATTTAGAATTTACAGATACCACCCGAGACGCCATATTAGGTCGTGGTTTTAGCGAAGTATTTCCTGATAATGGCAATACAGATGAGCAAATCAAAGCACACAATGTATTTGTCCGCGTTGTTAATACCGGGGAAAAGATAGATATTCCACGTTACAGATACGATATTTTTAATCAGCAAAGCAAATGTTATGAAGAGCATCATTGGTCGTGCAGTAACGTACCAATAATAGGGGATAATGGCGAAATAGCCTATATTTTAAACACTGTAGTAGATATTACCGGCGAGGTAAAAGCTAAGGAAACGGCCCTGGAGAATGAAAAACGCCTAAATCTCGCTCTTGAAGCAACCGGCTTGGCAACATGGGAGGTGAACCTGATTGATAACGCTTTTTCTTATTCTACAGGTATGACCGAAATATTTGGGGTGAAACCTGGAACATCCCTCACAATTGACATGTTGCGTAGCCAGATAGCGGAAGAAGACATGAAAAGCATTATTCTACCCTCCTATCAACAAGCATTAGCTTCAGGTGAATATTTGTTTGAAGTGAAAGTGGTATGGCCCGATAAATCGCAACATTGGATAAGAACGCAGGGCATTATTATTTTTGATGAGACTAATATACCAGAAACCATGCTGGGAACTACCCTGGATATAACTGAAAATAAACGCGACGAGATCAGAAAGAATGACTTTATTGCAATGGCAAGTCATGAGCTAAAAACCCCACTCACATCTCTTAAAGCATATATTCAATTGCTCGCAAAAAAGCTAAATAACAACAATGATGAGTTTATTGCCAATGCCCTTATCAAAGCAGATAACCAAGTAAATAAAATGGCAAATTTGATATATGGTTTTCTTGATCTTTCACGCCTGGAGTCTGGAAAATTGCAAATTAAAATGCAAGATTTTGATATTAACAAGCTACTGGTAGAAAACATTGCCGAAACCCAACTAACCAACAACGGCTATACAATTATTTTTAATGCAGGTGGTGTGATTATGGTTCATGCCGACAGGGAAAGAATTGGGCAGGTGATTAATAATTTTTTAAGCAATGCCATAAAGTACTCGCCAAAGGATAGTGTAATTACCATAACTACTAAAACCTGCGAAAACGAAATACAGGTTTCTGTTTCTGACGAGGGTATTGGGATTAAATCCAAAGATCAGGAAAAGCTGTTTCAACGCTTTTACAGGGTTGATAACGATGAGATTAAAAACATCTCGGGTTTTGGTATTGGTTTATACCTTGCAAGTGAAATTATACAGCGCCACAGGGGCAAAATATGGGTTAACAGCCAAGAAAACAAAGGGTCAACCTTTAGCTTTAGTTTACCAATCTCATAATCCATATTTAACAGGTATCTTTAAAATACAAAAGAGGCCGTCTCATAAGGAATTATGGGACGGTTTTTTTATTGAATGTTTTTACGTTGGTTTAATAGGGGACGAAACCCTATTGTGAAAAAACGTCTTTTGAGTCCGAGCCTTTAGCGGAGTT
>Ga0302224_10000284_pt1 | contig 28079 bp, 4 predicted proteins | sample II_Palsa_E3_1_FD_193520 | JGI IMG/M metagenome (GOLD analysis project Ga0302224, IMG submission 193520) | Peat permafrost microbial communities from Stordalen Mire near Abisko, Sweden - II_Palsa_E3_1 | ecosystem: Environmental > Terrestrial > Soil > Palsa > Peat permafrost | place: Sweden... | reverse complement strand
CCACTGGCTCCTCGCCTGTTTGGAGTTGAGAGAGCTGAAGGCATCTCTGGCTGATCATTGACGGTGTGGCACTCCTCTAGGTGTGGCGTTGAATAACGAGCCCCCCTTCCCCAAATTGCTGGGCCTTGGAGAGGCGACCATTGGCCAGTCTCAACTTCGGCCAACGCTCCTCGTATAACTCTTTGTTGGCTATTTCCAGCTGCACTGTCCTGTATTTTCGAAGATCGGCTATCGTTGTTGCCATTCCTGCCCCTTTCCAATGTCAGAACTTTATCGCGCATAATGTGATAATCATCACGAGCATTTTCTCGCATCACCAACAGCTGTGCCTCTTCCCCACATTCCGCCGAGGTTCCGGGAGAGTCGGAAACACGATATCAGAAGTCGTGGAGTATGAATCGCAGTACAAGTACATTCCCAGTCAAGTGCGGGGAGCCCATGGGGGAAAACAGCACATGTTTCTCCGAGCTTTTTCTGGTTATCAGAAGCTGTGGAGTACCCAGGTCTCAGATCTCTTTCGGACGTTAGTGCGTTTCGCTGCGACGGCTTCAAAACGGTCCGCCAGCTCCAACGATTTTCATTGGTGTCCTTCATGCTAAATTCCCAATGATCTATTCATGGTGGGTTGATCCTTCTTGGTGGCTTGCAGAAAATGTCTTTGCCTTCGCTTGCTTCGGGTTTCTTGTCTCGGAACTTCCGGAAGCTAGTGGAGGGGCAAATCATGTGACGGTGCTTCGAAGTCGAATCTCGAGTCAGTCGAAAGTGTCAAGAGCTGAAAAAGCCCTCCTGTTGCTCTCCTTACCTACACCAGTGGGTGTCAGAATTCGTGACGGAATACTGGTTTTCAATGTACTATCATCCGAGGGACATTTAACCTTTAGAGCCTAACTGCCATTTTGCTTTTTTGAATGTTCCCTGATATGAGGAACAATCTGAAAAGTTGTGGCTCGTCACTTTACAAATGTTTCCATAAGTTACAGTACATTGAGACGCAGCTTTGCTCCACGAATTCTGACAACCACTAGTGCCTAGGTTTGTGGTGAGATTCATTGCTCTTTTTTCCCGTCAAGCAGCGTTTTATTCTACAATACCTTTCTGGAACGAAGCGCATTTGTCAAAACGGAGACATCAATCCCACCGTCTTACGATTTTGCTCAACACTATCGTTACCGAGCGTTGTAGTGGGATGAAGACCCGTTGACGAAAACCGCTTCTAGACCTTCCGCGCTCGAAAGTAGTCGACACGAGTGTCGGGCAAGCCGGAGCGGAGACGAACAGTTCAGAAATCCTCTCTCTACAACCGCCTTTATACCTTCAAATCTACCGGGACACTGAGGTATGTGGCTCCGGGCAACGCTCGTACTGGACTTGAAAGCGACAGTAAATACCAAATCCAAGGGAATACATTCGCTCTTTTCCCACCTAAAGTCCCATCGCTGGAATTTTTCAAAATCTGCCATATCAAAACGCTGGAAGCTCCCGTTTGTACCCCGCTACGCCCTCCAAGTTAATTTTGTAGCTTGAAATGAGGACAGTAAAATGATCTTTGCGAGACGATTTTGTTTTACCGCAAGGCGAGTTTGTGAGGTCCCATTCTCCTCCCTATATTCTCTTCGCCCATCATTCCCTCTACAAAACACTCTCCAACCACAGTGAAATGCTTGATAGTTTCCATCTTTGCGAGGCTTGCGTCTATCTCGACAGGCACCGCGGAGGACGAGAGGAACAGGGTAACCTCCGATCGGGAAATACAAAGCATCTCCGACATTCGTATCTCGGAGAACCAGGGCCTACAAATTGTCAATAATTAATTCCAACTCTCGTTACTTCCCCAATTAATTCTCCGCCACAGACCGCAATCCGAGATTGGGATGCCCAGGCCAAATTGCTAGGGCTACCGGTCTGGACCGTACCCAAAAGGGCCAGTTTCAGGCAATCCCCTCCAGCGTCTTAACATTTTCGGTTAACGCTAAAATCATCCTCAAAGAACTTCAAAAAATAACTGACTTGCCACGAATAAATACTTCCGATTTCGATACGATAGAATCTTGGATATATTGTTAATTTACCTATTTCTCCCTTTTCTATTTAGATATACCTGTTCCTTGAGGGTTGAAAGTGTTTTCACTACGATTTTCCGTTAAGCGAAAATGTTAGCAAAACGCTGGAGGGGATAGCTCGTGGTAGAATTCGGGACCCAGGCTGCGCTTTCTAAGTAGGTTGTTTTTAGGTTATAGACCTAACGAACTGTAGTGTAATGTAACACGGTTAGCTCATAGAGTCATAACTCGGAGAATTAGTTCAAGCTATCAAGAAATCTTTAAGCGTAGCCGGTGATTTCTGCCCTAAAAGTGACTGTTTCCACTAAACGTTTGGACTTCTTTCTCTGCTCATATGTCGATTGATACCGAACGAAATACCACAGCAAATTTATGTTTTGACTTATATTTTCTGAAGGATTTCGTTTTGCTTCGCGTTGCTCTGCCTGTTATTTCGCGCCAATCCTCACCTCCCTTTGCTGGTGTGAAAGCCACCGCGCACGTGACACATCGCCGCTTTGCTTACCCTCGCTTTACCTCAATCTTATCCATCCTTACCGGCCTTCTTGTACTCACTCCACCCTTATCTCTGCTCACCCCTTTTGCCTGGGATATACTATTTCCCGGTCGCGCGACTATCGAGAGCGTCAACTCCTGGCGAGAAGGATTCAGGGGAGCCAGAACGGGCTCCGGGGGGCCCGTGATAGGCCCCTAGTACCAAGATGGACTCCCAGACTTATTATCCTGATATTATATATTAATGCTATCATAGAGATAAAGTTGGAATTCTGCCTTATAATATATTCCTGATTCTACTCTTTACTATAATTCTTATCCTTAAGTTCTCTTCCCTTACCCGCTCTTCTTACTATTTATCTAGATTATTCCTCTTTATCTTTAATGTTTTATTTTTTATTATTGGAATTCTAACCTACCAAGCTAGTGATATAAAAGAATTTCTTATATTCTATCTATTATAAATCCTCCTTGTTTCTTGTAATTATAAGAAATTATTATTCCAAGATAAAAAAAAAAAAAATAATAGCGAAAAAAATAAAGGCAGCACAAAAGAATAGATTTAATAATAATATAACTAATATTAATAATCGCCATGTTTTCTGAGAGATTTTATTATATATAGACGATATATATAAGATATAAATAAAATTATAACGAGAGTAGATTTTTTTTTATAAGATTATCTTTAATCCAGAACTTAAAAATTATATTAATACTTGGCTTATTTTTTTTTTATAAATATAAAAAAAATTATCCGGGAACGACTCCGTATAATTTATATACTTTAAAGTACTTTATTAAGCTTCTTGTAATAATAATTAATGGTTTACTAAAAGAGAAATTAATTATCGATATAATATATAATTATTTATAATGATTTATTTTAAAGTATAAGTAAGATATCGGTATTTATATTCCTGAGTAAGTTAAAAAGTTAGTTATTAATATAAGTATAGTATCCCGTGATTATTATTATTTAGTCAAGTATAAATATTTTAATATTAATAAATAAAAAATATATTAAGACGATATTTAGAATAAAACTTAATTTATTTATTACTTATTGACTTAAGTATTATTTAATCTTAAAGAAGTATAAGATTATAATATTTATAGTCTGGGATAAGGATTAATATAAGTTTGATTATAAAGTAATTTGGGTTATATTTAATATTAAGCTAAATATATTCTGCTTCTCGTTAGCCAAAGTAGGAAAAATGACTAAATCCTTTATTAAAGCAGGAACAAGTAAAGAATTATATTATTATATAAATATCTTCTTTTTGCCAATATCTTAAAAAATATAATAGTAAGATTTAGTCAAGTTAACGGGTCTCGACAGAATATAGTTATAATTATTAAATAGGGTCTAGATAGACGGCCAGAGATCTAGATATAATAAAAAAAAAATATCGCCAAGGGGATATATAACTCGCTAAGTAAATAAGATCTAAATTCTTCCCGCCCCCTTCTCCTTACTCTATATTATAAATTTATTAATTTTAGCTAATACTAAATAGGCTAGAGTATTCAATATTCGAGACGACGACCGGTCTATTGCTCCTCTTTAATTTAATTATATTTCCTCTTGCTATGGCGCTAGCCAGTAATATATTTAAGTATTATTAAACAAATAATAAAATTTTTATTCTCGAATTTCCAGTATACAATAATTATTTAATTTTAGAATAAGATAATAAGATATAGAATATATTAATTTTTTAGACTATATTATATAACGGCCCTACCGGAAAAATCCAAAAAACTTATATGTGCGCCAAATAACTCTCGGGCACTGCTTAGCGGGCCGGCTTTTTAAATTATATTATTTATACTATTAGACGTAAAGCGCTCGTTAAAGTAAACAATAAACTCCTTCTTATCTCCTAGATTACTTTTAGCTAATTTATAATAAGCGAATGATTATACGGACATAGAATTAATAAAGTTTTCCGGATAATTAAGTCTTAAAGTATTTTAAATATATTATATGGCGGAAGGGAGCATGGACGGGCAGAATAATTTTTTAAATTAGTCCCTCTAAAAGGACCATCTCAAGAACTTTCGTGGGATATCTATATAATATAATCTTAAGCTCTGGCAATCGTTACCGGCATAAATATAATATAAGCTCGAATATTGACCGGATATTATCGCCCTCGAAAAATAAATTAATAACCTAATTAAGGAGATTAAGACGATTAATAAAAAGATTAGTCAAGAGCTTTAAGCTTGTCGGCATAAACTATATAAAGAACGATAGTGACTTACTCTAGAAAAATTAAAGAAGTATTGCCAGAGTTAATCTCGAAATTATTAGTCTTACGATACTTATGAATCTAGTCAAGATAATCACCATTGTTCTTTCTTTAATCATGTCCGCCATATAATACCTAAACACGACCGCTTAATATATACCTTATTTTAACCGGTTTCTCTCTATAGTCCTAAAGACTAGTCTATTCTTCGGGATTTTATTATACTCTATAAGAATAATTATTGGATTATATACTAGTTAATATTAAGGCCTATATTAGACTATTATCCGGTATCTAGTTACACGCGATTAATTTAAAGATTAATTAATCCCTTCTTATTTTAATTTTTATTTTATTTATCACTAATATAAACTCTTTTATATTATATTAATATTCTTATTATTAATCAATAGAATCACGTGTATCGTTATTATAAAGTCGATCTTAAAAGACAATATAGATTTATTATATTCTACTTTAAATATAATAAATAAATTATAAATAAGACTAACTAAAAACTTTATTATTAAGACTATATTAATAAATTTAATATATCCCTCCGATATAATCCTATTATATTCCACTATATCCTTGCTTATACTAAACATTATTCCAGGTATCTCTATAAGTTATAATGGCCTACTATTAAGCGGATATATTAATTTATAAATCAAGCTCGATGACAATAATATATCCAGAAATATATATAAGAAAATATTTAAAATATTAATTATATTAAGATAATTTAATATTTATATAATTCTCTATATAATATAATCCTCGAGTTAAATTAATATATATAATCTTATCTTTAAGATTATTACTTAATCGACATATCTAATATAAAAAAAAAGTATTAACTAGATTTAAAAAATTAATCGGATATTTTAAGAATAAAATTAAATATCAATAAATCTAAGCCAAAATAGTCACGACTTTAAGGCAAGCAATAAATCCCTATTCTTGGCCCTAAACCTAATCGAGATAAATATCACGGGATTAAGTCAGAATCTCTAAATAATATACTTTATTATAACTTTATAAATTATTTGATTATAGACCTTAAGCCCAGTAGCATGGATCTTATCACGCCCGCGACGACGCCGTGCTCGAGTTCCGGTGACGACTTTCCTCCAAATATAACCAGGATAATAAATATATAAGACGTCATTATTACAACATCTCTGCGTAAGCCTTCTCACTTACCCGCGTATATTAATATACTCTACTAGATTAATTCTTGCCTTCTCCCTTAACCAACTATATCACCCGTTTAAGATAAAGTAATCTACTCGTCCTCGAGCTATATCTCTAGCTCTGTCTTACACCGACCGAGTTTGCCGACAGGATTTATTCATGATATAACTAAGACAAAGATAAAAAATCATGAAATTCTTGATAAAGAATACGTGTATTCCTTAGACAATAAATATTCTCTTTAAGATATAGTTATAACTTAGGATATATATCGATTAATTAAAATTTATTAAATAGATCTCTAACTTGGATTTAGAAGCTTTGCGCCCCGTGATTAACGATAGTGGCGATAAAGATAATCTTCCCGTTAGTGAAGAGACTCTGCCGAGAACGGAGCGGGAAGGGAACTTCGTGAATATAATCCTGATCTATAAAGTCGTCTAGCAAGGGGATCAAGATATCCTAAGTAATAATCTATTAAGTATAATTATCTCCTAGTTTATATATAGTTTGGCTAATCTTAAATAAATATCTAGATTACCCTTATAAGAGATATATCTTCCTCCGGCCTCCCAAGTATAATTATATCGATCACGAGAAATAATATTATAGGAAATATTAGAGAGTCTATTATAAAATACCGTACTCCAAAGTATTTATTATCTTGGAAATAATTTGTTTAAGAGCCTGGATTATCCATTATAGTCCTGGATAATAATTAATATATCATTAAATAATTATTAAAAAGACAAGTTATCCCGCGCGAGAAGGACAGGCATAAGAGAATAATTATCCAATACTTAGTCAAGTGACAAGGATGATTAAATAAGTATAATAAATAAGTTAATAAGGATAATATATATAAGGACCTTATAGCGACTTATAATTCTATAATTATATAAGCTTAAACTTATTTATATTAAGTTTACTAGACTATATTGCCTAAAGAAAAAGAATTTTATTATTTATTTATTAATTCGGAGGAAGATTATTAAAGAAATTTTTAAGATAATATTTATTTTTATATAATAAGATATATTTTATAACAAGATAAATTAATGATTTTAAAATTATAATTTTTTTTTTAGTAAGTATATAAAGTTATTATTTATATATTAATTTCTTTATTTATTTTTCTTTAAAGGGATTATTTTGCCTTAAAAAAATAACTTTGATTAATGATATTGTCGATTATTTTAATTATATTATAAATTACTACTTTTATTATTATTCTTACTTAAGCGCGATTATTAAAGTCTTCTTAAAATTTGGAGTACTTAGTAAAATTTCTATAATAAAATAATATAATATCTAGTTTTAAAGTAATTTAAAAAGAGTTAAGTTATAGTCCGGGAATTTTATTATTGCGAGGAAAGGGGCTACTTATTTTAATATATATTAGCTAAGAAGTAATTTATTATATTTATGCCGGAACTCACTATATTCTTTTAGTTATAAATCTTAATTATTATTACGTGCATGGCGACACTAGTCACGCAAAAGAATATTAACATTAAGACTACTAAGTTATATAGAATATTTAATAAAGTCCATTATAATAAATACTCTCCTATTATTTAATAATAAGAATTAAATCCATAAAACATAGATATTTATAATCAAGACTAACCTTTACCAGCCAAATAATAAGGCTGAGTATACTAATCGAATATAATATCTACTCGAGTATACCGGTGGCCAAGTCCCAAAACCATACTATTTTATTAAGCTATCGTCCGGTATTATTACTAGTTATAATAAGTCGAGTAATAAGACTATTAAGCTAATCAATTCACTATACTCCAGAGCTATATCGTCTTATCAGTTAATACTGATACTAGTAACCTCGAATTAGGCGAGAAGATTATTGATCCGACATAGTTATTATACCTCTCGAGCGTCTGCTATAGTATACTAATAGCTATATTCCAGATTTTCATTATCTCGTCGGATAATATTAATACTAGAAGTATCGAGTCAGGCGAGAAGAATACTAAGATAATATATATACTATGTCCCTCGAGTGTTTACTATAGCGCGCTAGTAATCACGTCCCAGATCCGTACTGTCTCGTCGGATAATACTACTAGTATCCTTGAGTCGGGCAAGAAGACTATTGAGTAGACTAAGCCACTTTGCCTTTTGAGTATCTGCTATAGCGTGCTAGTGGCCACGTCCCAGAGTTATACTGTCTTATCGGATAATGCTGATACTAGTATCCTCGAGTTTAACGAAAAGACTACTAAGTGGACCTCGTTACTATATCCTTTAAGCGTCTACTATAGCGTGCCAGTTGCTGCGTCTTAGAGCCGCACTATTTTATCCTCCGATATTAATGTTAGTACCTTCAAGTTAGGCGAGAAGGCTATTGACTCGACTATACCGCTATACCCCTCGAGTATCTATTGTAGCGCGCTAGTGGCCGTGTCCTAGAGCCGCACTATCTTATTAAATAATATTAATACCAGTAACTTTGAGTTAGACAAGAATATTACTAAAAAGACCGATTCGCTATTCCCCTTAAGTATTTACTATAACGTGCTAGTCGCTATATTCCAGAGCCGCACCGTCCCATCAATTAATGCTGACGCTAGTAGCCTCGAGTCAGGAGAGAAGACTACTGACTGGACCAAGTCGCTATGCCCTCTGAACGTCTGCTGCAGCGCGCCTAGTTACTTGATATATCTTGGTATACTTTTTGAAAGTTTATTAAAACGGAATTTTTATTCGCGATATAATCTACGGAATATATTCTCCTTTCCCTCGCTATAAATAACTAATATCGAGATATCAAGGATACTTAGCAAGAAATAAGTAAGATCTTCTTTATACTTAATATCTTGATTTCGTGCCTATAATATTTATATATCGAAGCTAAAATCAGAAAAAGACTTATCTCGAAAGGCGAGAACAAGAATCCCCGTTATCTCGTAAAGTAGTACCTCTAATGATTTCTTATCACCGAGTCGTTTATTATTCAGGGAAAAGAACTTTATTAATAGCGGCGCGATTAGCTCCTAAAGTATCCAACCACAAGTAAACTATCGACTATTCCTAAAAGCTATTTCCCATGACTTTAGAGACGGATTTATTTAATCTTCTGTCCAAATATTTACTAAATATATATAATATATAGCCGCTTTATAATACCAGCGACACATGGAATTAATAGCTTCTAAAAGTTCACTATTCCTCGATTTATTAATATAGTAAATATTTACTTAGAAATATTATAATCTATTATAAGCGGCTTATTGTCTATAGAACCAAAGCTTTCTATATCTATTTTTTGTTTTTCCAGAGTTATTCTTCAAGTCCTCGAAGGTAACCTCTTCATTATCTTTTCCCTAGGTATATAAAAGTATTACATAAGGAGATATAAAGTAAATAATATCGTTTATAAGATTAAATTCACTATTTGCTTCTAGCTTCAGAAGACGTATTTAGGTTTAAGGCATTCGACGGTCTATATATATATCATTCGATATAACAAAGATTCCAGGCGGAAGTATTTAATTACAGTCTATACAATCTAGCTACGAAGGTTAAAGATAATGAAAATAGGACTGGAATTAAGAGATTGATAAAAGATTTAAGACTAAGATTCCAGCTAAGATAATCGCCTATATATAATAGCGACGAATGGCGTTCCGCTTATAAAACCTATACTTTATAACCGGTCATCCCCTACTCGATCAGCGGCCTGCTAATTACGCTAAAAATATTACTCTCAGTGGTATTCCGAATTAGGTATTTAGAGATATAGTGATATTCTGTGATTTAATCTTATTAAATATTTAGCAAGATAGATAATCTATACAATAAAAGCTTATATTAACCTAAAGAAAATCCGAGGAGTTGACAACTTATCCTTTATTATAATAAAGTTTGACCGAGATTATTAATTCTATACCGCCATTAATGCTTACTTAATTAGGCCAGGTATTAGCTTAAGTAATAACAGCGCACGACATATATATCATGGTCGCCATAATCGTAGCAATTAGTATTTCAGTCTTTATATATAGCCTAGATATTATCTCTGACTATTTTATATATTTATTAAGCAAAAATAATTTAATGATGATATAAGAAATTAAGGGGTCTAATTTTAGTATTAAAGAAAGCACTTTATAAATTAAAGATAACGACGGCAATATAATAATAATTTTTAGATTTAATAATTTAAGAATATTCGAGAGAAATATACTATATACTAAAAATAACAATAAATAAGAATTTTAATATCGTTTATATATTTATAATTATCTAAACTTAAAGTATCTTTAATTTATCTCGTTATAATATATATTTCGATATATAAGAATAAACATTATATTAAATATATTTAATCACCTTAACCTTCACGCTCGTGATCACATATACTCGGCTTATATAACTTCTTATATACTCTTAATAAAATAAATCTATACTATATAATAATCTTAATCCTTCTTATTTTATTTCTTTAATATTTAATGGATTAATATTATTATCTCTTGAATAATTTGTCTAAGATTACTTTTTCCTTAAATATTTATTATATAAAAAAAGTTAAAACGGAATCCCTTATAAAAATAAATATTCTTAAATTAATTTAAGGTCCAGAAATAATTTTATAAAATATTTTTTTATTTAATATCTATAAATTATTCTCTTATAAATTAATTTAAAATTATATAAATAATTAAAATTAATATAATAATAAATATATCTTTCTTTAATATAATGGCCTTATCTCGATTAAGTAATTTAGAATATATTAGATAAAGAATAAAATATTATAAAAAATTATTAAAATATATTAATAAAATCTATATTTTTATCTTTTATATTTTATTTAATATTAATAAAAAATAATAAAAAATAAACTAAAAATATTAATTAATTTATTAAAAATTTATTTTATTCTATATATAAAGGATTTTTATTCTTAATAATCTTTATTAGTAAGAATATATTTTTTTAAAAAAAATTTAAATAAATATTTAATTTATATTTATATAAAATTATATTAAGAAATTAATATTTTATTTAAAGTTATAATAAAAAAAATAAATAAATAAAATTATTACTTAAATAAATATAAAATTAATTCTAGCCTTAATAAATTTTCTTTACTAGACTAATAATAAATTTTATTAATAAAATTATAAAATTAAAAATAAAGAATTTAAGATTAATATATAAAATAAATAAGTTAAAGAATATTATTATAATAAAGTTAACATTAAAGTAAAATACTAAAAAGATTATAAATTAGCTTAAAGTAATATTTAATATAATTAACTTAAAAAATTAATACTTAAAGAAGAATATTTAATAATAAACTAGTATAATAAATAAATTTAAAACAAAGATTATAAATTATTATTAAATTATAAATAAAATAATTCTAGTATTAAAAAAATTAAAATTATTATAATCTTTTATTATTAATATATAGTTTAAAATATTATATTATAAAAAATAATTATTTTAAATATATCTTTATTATTTATATAATTAAAAAATAAGATTTATAAAAAAAACTTAAAATTTAGATTATTATAAGATATATTAAATAATGGATTTAATCTAAGAAATTAATATTAAAGTATATATTATAGGAATATATTATATTATTATATTAGATATTAAAGTAGTTTAGGTTTTAGTATTAATCTTTAATATATTTTAAATTTTATTATATAAAAAATTTATACTTTAAGTTAAAGTAATTTATATTATTTTATTAAAACTTGGCTTACTTTAACTTAAAGTATAAATAAAATATATATATTATTTTATAATATATTAAAATAATATACTTTAAATATAATTATTTTAAAGTATAATATTTTAATCCGATTTATTTATAATTATTTTATTTATAATTATTTTACTTATAATTATAATACTCTAAATCTAAAAATAGTTTTAATAAATTATTAAAATGACTTTTTAAGTAAGTGATTATTATTATTATTAAATTACTTATAATATATAATAAAAAAAAAAAGTCTTATATTAAAGCTATATCCCAAGCTATATTAGTTATATATTAGTTATCCGGGATTTAATTATTTTTATAATCTTCTTAAAGTATAATATATATTATATATAACTTTATTTTTTTATTCTAAGAAATTAATTACTAGTCAAGATCTTGATTAAGACTTTTTTATAAAAGAATGTCGACAAGAATAACTATAAATATAAAGTTTATTTAAGGTCCTCCGGTATTTACTATATCGGGATATAAGGATAATTAATGACTAATTTTAGTTATATTAAACTTTAATTAAAGCTGGCTTTTAATAGCTAGATGGGAGTCATTAACGAATCCCGATATAAAGACTAAAAATAAATCCTGGATTTAAGTAAAAGCTTTAATTATTAATAATATTTTATATATATAGGAAGTATATTTTTAAGTATTTAAGTGAACTTTATTTTAATAATTTTAGAATATTTTATATAATTTTAATTATATAATAAATATATTATATTTTAAGTAATTAATTATATAAAATATAGTTAATAGGAATAACTAGATAATTTTATAATTAGATTAATATTATCGAAGGAATTATCTTGTTAAGTAATATATTAGGATATTATTTACTCGCGAGAGTTATATAGATATTAATTAAAAAAAATTAAATTTTAAACTTTATTATTAGTAATCCCGACAATATTAAAAAAATAAAAAAAATAAAATCTAAGTCACGTAAAGACCAAGTATCTATAAAGATTAAATAAGATATTTCTTTAATATTAATATTTATTAATTATTCCAAGTAGTTTAAAATAATTAATATAATATTAAAGAGGATAATGCTATAAGACTTATTTTATAAAGAATTATAAAAATATATAATTTAATAAAATCGTAAAAATATCTAAAGTAAAATATTATAAAAAGAAGAAAAATATCTTTGGAATAAAGTATAAAATATAATATAAACTTAATTATTTTTATAAATAATAATTAGAGACCAAAAATATAAAAGCTTAAAAGACGATATAATAAATTTTATATAATAGTATTATAATATAATAAATAAAGAAATAATAAATTATTTTATAATAAATAAAATATTATTATAAGATATAATATATATAAGCTTTAAGATTATTATCTAGAATAATAAATTAATAAAATATAAAATAATTAAAACAAAATTTATACTTTTAAATATATCACTCGATAATTATATTTATATAATTATTTTATTAGTTATTCCGGGCTTAATAAAAATATTACTTTAAAAATTCCCAAGTATATTCTAGTATTATTAAAATTTTTACTTTCTTAAACATCTAGATCTAGATGCCCTAATCCTTAACGACAAGAAATTACATTAAATAATTATTATTATTAATATTAAAGAATTTTCCTCTTTATTTCTTATTAATATAATCTTTTATATAATCTTTACTTTAAAGAAATTTACTTTAATAAATTATTATATAATTAAATAAATAAAATATTTTTTTATTTATATATAAGATTATTATTATTTTAAAATTATATTATTAAATATAATCTTCTTTAAAATATTTTTATATTTAATTTATTTTCCTTAATCTAGGTCTTTGTTTTATTTTTTAATAAATATTAACTATATTAATTATATTATTTTCGAATAATATAAGTATATAAAATAAAAGTATTAAAGATTATACAATATTATTATTGGTTAAAATTATAATCTTGATCTTAATTTTTAAAATAATCTTATATATTTATTAGTATTTATTAATAAAATTAATAATTATAACTTAAATTCTTAAATTAATATTATATACTAGCTCGGTAATTTATAATAAATTATTTTTAATTATTAATATAAGAATCCTATAAGACTTTATTATAAGAATATTTTATAAGTATAGTTTAAAATTATTATATTAATTTTTATAATAAATTATTAGAATAAGAATAATAATATCGCGTGAAGTATAAATAAAATTATTAAATAATAAAATAAATTTAAAGATCTAAGAGAATATATAATTAATAATAAGATAAAGATAATAATAAAATCTAAGATATTATTAAGTATATTTTTATATTTAATCTTAATATATAGTCTATTAATTTATTATAATATAATAAAGAAAATTTAATAATAAGTAATTAATATTATTTAAATATAATAAATATTTTAATATATAAGACTAGGCAAAGATTTAATATATATTTTAAGTATTATTAAAGACTTTTTTGCCAGAAAGTAAAATAAAGAATATAATAAATAATATAAAGAAATATATAAATAATTAATATAATAAAATATAAAAACTATTTAAAAAACTAGATCCTAGAAAATATAAAAATAACGATATAAGTCCAAAAGTCCATATTCTTATATATTTATTAATTCTTATATTAATATATATAACGGAGGTCTAATCTATTATTACGGGGACAAGGTTAATTAAAATTATTTATTGGCTCAGGATTAAGACGAGAGATATTAGCCCGTATTATAAATTAATATAAATAATATAAAATTATCGCAGAAGACTTAAAAATCATGACCAGTATAATAGGAATATATTAAAGTAGAGTATAATGATTAGACCTTAGGGCCTTGCCAGTGGAAGTATTAATAGATTATTAATTTTATATTTTCTAGAAATAAAATATTTTTATATATTATTAAAATATTTTATCTTATATATAGATTCTTCGCTACGGCCCTAGATATTGATTTAAGAGTCCTGATTTAGTGAATTTATATCTTGTTTATTATAATATACTAGTCTTAAATAAATCTTATATTTTTATTTTATCGAAATATAATATATAATATAATTCCGGATATTATTATTTACTAGAAATTTATTCTTGTATTTAGCTAGAAGTTAATAACTAAATCAAGGAGTATTAGTTCCTGATTAATTATAATAATATTATTAATTATTATATAGATAATATAAGAAGAGGATGAATATAAATAATAAAATTATTATTAATTCGGTTTTTTTATCCTGGATAACTTAATCTATATTTATAGAATAATATAAGTCTATTATAGGAAGTTTAAAGGCCATAGCTAATGACTGATTAATTAAGCTAATATATAATTATAATATATTATATTGGTCTCCTGAAATAATAAAGATGACTTTCCCGATTTATATAAAGAATATAATATAGAGGTGATGCCTTAAAGTATTATTAAGATTAAATATAAGATAATATTAATAATATTAATAAAGATATCGGGGCTTATATAAAGAATCCCCATTTCTAAAGTAGCTAGAGGTATATGATTAAGGTATAATGAACTAGTTCTTGAATAATCATGAATAATTTTATTATATAAATAAGGCGGGATACTTTAAGGTGAGATTAATAAAAGTGATTTTTTAAAGTTTAAATAATTTTATATAATATAGCTTTTACTGAAAGGCGATAGATCTATATATATAAATCAGAAAACTTGATATTATGGCGACTATTAACTAAATATCGACTATATGATCTTTCAAGAGTCTAAGCTCTTAGTATAATATTTTTTTATTCTTAATACTAGAAAAAGCTAGATTATTATATATTAGTAAAAAAATTTAATTGATTTAAGATATTAAAAAAAAAAAATAATTAAAGTATTTAGCTATATATATTTTTAGATTATATATATATTTTAATAATTTTTTATTTTTTTTTTATTAATTTATTATTATTCTCCCAAATTTTTTTATTAAATATTTTTATTGGCCTTTATTAATTTATTATTAATCTTTTATTATTATCCTAATAATTATTATTAATTTATTATTAAACTCCTATTATTATTATATTAATATTTTATTAATTTTCCAAATGTCTTATAAAATATTTTATTAGACTTTTTATATATTTTTAATTTTTATTATAATAAAGATAAAAAAATCTTTTTATTATATATTATTTAAAACTAATAAAATATAGGAGAGATTTATTTAAGCTAGCGAGAATATTAAAATACTTAAAAGACTTAATGATATTAAGATTTAATATAATTTAGAGATTATTAATATATTAAAGATAATATAATCTTTTAGAAAACTTAAATAATATAAATAATTTTTATATAATATTCTCTTTAATTTTGGTCCCGAATTTATTTTATTATATATCGTGACTCTTGGTTAAGTTAAAGAGATTAATATAAAATATAATAATCGAGTTAATTTAATTAATAAAATTAAAATTAATAAAAATAATATTATTATTATTGATTTTATTATTTGATTATTTATTATTAAATATTATATATTTAATTTTATAACCGGTATATTTTTTTTTTTTTTCTAGAAAATAAAATATAATTAATTTTAAATAAATTTATTATAATTAATATTTATTATAATTAAATAATCTCGAAAATAAAAATAAATATTAAAAGATATAAATAAATTAATTAGTCATTAAGAATTTAATATTAATTATAGTTATTACTAAAATTTATTACCGGGATTCCTGATAACGACTATAATCTTATGCCTAATATTACTCTAGTCATTTTACCAGAATCTATTACAGGACTTACTGGCGACGTCTATAAACTTATACCTAAAGATATTCCCGCTATTATTATTAAAATTTAAAATTATATCTAGTTAATTAATCTATATAATATTAATATTTATTAATTATTTATTATTATCCCGATCTTATAAAAATTATAAGATTAATTTATCTTATAATATCTAAGAATAATATAAAAATCTTTTTATATAAATTATTATATCGCCCTACTAGTAATATACCCTACTCGAAAAAATCTAGTAATAAAGATATATTAGATATTACTTTAAAAAATAATTACTAAATTATTAACTTATTTTATTTTTATATTATTAAGATATTCGTCACTAGATTTTTAAAAAATTTAGATTATTTTTTTATTATTCTAAATATTAATAATAATTATAATAATATTTTCTAGAAATATTATTATTTTTTTCTTTTTTAGAATTATTTAAGTTATTATATAATTATAATTATTATAATTTATTTAAAGAACTAATTTAATATTTATAAGAATATATATTAAACTTTAAAATATTATATTTTTTTTTTATATTTCTTTATAAGTTTATTATCTATAAAACTTTTAACTTAAATCTTTATAATCATGATCCAAGTAATTTAATATAATTTATAAATATAAATCAATAATATTATACCTGCTTGAGTTAATAATATATTATATTAAATTATTATTAAACTTAAGATAATAATTATCGACACATTATTTATTGTATTATTAGGATTTATATATCTTGCTTAATAAATACTTTATTTAAGTTTCTTGTCGATATCGACCCTGCCGGCTATTATAATTACCTCTAGAGCTTAAGAATATATGGTTTAAGAAAATATTAATAAAAATAAATAATAAATATTACGATATTAAAGAATAAATCGCCTAATAAATTTTAAGTTTTTGGATAGGGTATTCTTAAAGATAACTAAGGAATTATATTTTTATAAAGGAGTAAGTCCTGTTATAAAGTAAGTTTTTAATATAATATAAATATAAAAGAATATATAAAAGAATTAAAAAGTATTATCTAGATTTAAATAAAATTATAATCGGACCCAAAATTAATAAAGAAGTAAATTTATTAGACTAAATAATTAAGTTATTATTATTGTCCTGGAATAAGATTTTAAATAATACTTATAAATTTTTTGGTCTTTTAATTATTACTTAAAATTTTAAATATATAAGATAATAATAAAATTATTTATTTATACTAATATAAAAAAAAATTTTAATATATAATCTTTAAATTATAGCCGGGCACTCGAAATTTCATGTGATTTATTAATTTAATAGTCTAATAATGACCAGAAATATTATAATATATTTTAGGCTTTAATATTATTTAATAATATTATATATATTTTATTTTAAATAATAATAAATAATAAAAATAAATCTTTAAAAACTATAGGATAAAAAAGTCTTAAAATAATCTAGCTTATAATTATAATGACTTTATAAATTAATATATGTCTTCTAGTATTATATTGATTATAAAGGTGATATTATAATCACGGGAAAAAAGAATATAAATTATAAGAATAAGTTATATAATATAATATATTTAATTATAATGGCGATAGTATAAAACAACTTAGTTATCATGACTTTATTATAAGTTATATTTTTTACTCTAAGTTTCCGGATATTAATAAATAAAACCTAGTTAATTTTAATTAAATTCTTATAAATTTCTATAAATCCCTATAAATCCCCATAAAGTCTTATTTAATTCTTATTAAACTTCTCCAAAATTATTATAAATTTTTATAAACTCTTATCTAGATAAAATAATCTTTTTTTATTATAATTAATATTTTTATTTATTATCCCTTCCTCTTCACGAATAACTATTAATAAAATATTTTATATTAGTCTAGTATTTCTTAAAGTTTTTGTCCAGTATAAAATACTAGCCAATAAAAAAAATCTTATAGTTTATATTAATTATTTATTATTATAAATAATCTTTTAAAATTTTATTAAAATATTATTAACTTTAAACTAATATTAATAAATATTAAAATTATATAAAATCTAAATAAATTTTTGGGTATTATTATTAAAGTCTAAGGAATAATAAATAAAATCTTAATTATAACTAAAGTATCTAGAAAACTTTAATATAATAAAGTCATTAGTAATTTATTATATTTTATTACTTAATAAGTTAAGGATATTAATAATAATATAATGAATAATAATATAAAGTTTTTTTATTATTTAAAGTATATTTTTTATTATCATGGTCTAAATATATAAGGAACTAGGAAGTAAAATAAAGAGACGGACAAAAAGTCTATATAGACAAAAGAATGACTAATTCTGACTAAGCTAAATTTAGTAAACAATAAATAATCAACCCCTGACTAGAAGAAATCTATATAAATAACCTAGACCAAGTAGCTATAAAATATAATAAAAGTAAATATTCCCATATATATATCCAAAAATAAAACTCTAAGTCCTAATATATTCCTAAACTTTATCGATAAATATTATTTTATATTTTTATTTTAAGACTAAATTTATTAGATTATATAAGTTTCTTTAAGAGAGAAGGAGTTTAATATTTTATATTAGCTAAAGTTAGGAGGAAATTATTCTTGATATAATTTATATTTTTTATTATAATTATTTTAAGGATAATAAACTTAGGTTTATTAATTAAACGAGTAAGTAATATTATTTTAAATTATATTTAGATATTTCTTAATATCTAGATTATATAAATAACTATAGTCCCTTGCTAATACTTTAGTATTATTATATATAATAAATCTAGAGATTAAAAATAATAAATTTATTAGTAATAAGATTTAATAATAATAATAAGATTAAGTTAAGATAAAAAAAAATGGGACTTAAAGTTAAATTTATATTTATTTTTTTAGTGATCAAGTTTTTTTTATCTTTAATCTAATCTTTTTCTTTTTCCTCTTCTCGGGATATATTATATATTTCTATATTTAATACAATAAACTTGGACGAATATCCCAAGTATTTATCGTGGGAATTTAATAAAAGTTTAATAAAAATTTAATAATAGTCTAATAAGAATCTGGTGAAAGCTTAATAGGAGCTTAATAAGGATTAGTATTATCGCTAAAGATTATCTTCTGACTAATATTATATATATTATAAAGAAAATTATTCTTGATTTAATAGCGCAAATAATCATGAGTCTATATTTTATTTCTTTTGGATAGTCTATATTATTATTTTAGATTATATTTATTATCACTAGGCAGAAAGATAAATAAAGATATTTTATTAAAATAAAATAATCTATATATATTCTCTAAATTATTTATTACTATATCCGCCTTATTTTAATTAGAATAAATAATATAATTAGACTAGATTATTATCTCCTTTATTAATTATATATTTTTTGATAATTATTCTTATATAATATATATTTAAGCTTTATCTTAAGTTATATATATAATTCTTGAATTATTAATAAAAGATATTATTTTCTTTAAAATAATCTTTATTCTTTCTTTAATTATTATAATAACTATAATTAACTAGATTTATGAATATTTTTTATTTAATAAACTTTGATTATAATAACTAATAATATATTATATTTTTTTTATATTTTTTATAAGTATTTTTGGTATAATAATCTTAAGATTTTATAGTATATATAATCTTCTTTATTCATTAATACTTGGGCTAACTAGACTAAATAATTATAATTTTATATTAGTTTTTTTTATTTATATCTGGCCCAGAATATATAAAATAAAATTTTTTTATAAACTTTTTATTAAGATCTATAAAATAACTTAAAGGATTTATATTAGAATAATAATTTTAATATTTTTTTTAGTCGTTAGACTTTATATTTAATATAATTAAATTAATCTTTAAATTATTAATTAAGACTAAAAATTTTTTATAGAATAATAATAAAGTTTAATTAATTTTTATAGATTTTAAAATTTTTATTCTTTATTATATATGGAATATATACTAGTTTATTAATAAGATATTTATATTTTATTTATAGAATCTAAAAATAAAAAATTAAAAAAAAAAAATTCTTTATATAAATATTTTTAGTTAATAATTTTATTTATAATTTAATATTTATTCTTATTATTATTCTTTTAGATATAGACTAGATATAAGTAATTTTTATAAATCTCGTTCTCTGGATAAATTAAAGTTATTCTTAAAAAGAAATAATATTAATATTATATAAAGATCTTTTTTTCTATCTCTAGTATTCTTATAATTAGATTCCCGATATTTCTATAATAAAAGAAGTTCCTTAAATCAGGTTTTGGACTTATTGACTAGATTAATTTATATATTAGATTCTTTAATATTATAATTAATTAATTTATAAATCAAAACTTTAGTATTTTATTAATTTTCTTGCCAGTTATTTATATACTTAGAGATGTTAAGACGGGTATAAATAATATTTAATTATTAATTATATTATATTCTTATATATAATATTAAATTTAAATATAGTTATATTAACTTTATAAGTTAAATATAATCTCCTTATATTAATATATATTTTTTACGGATAAAACTATTCGTCCTATATATTATATTATATAAATAAAGTGGGCTTATAGGGATAAGTACTTGATCGTCGGGTTCACGTTACTTTAAGACTAAAGTTTAAAATAAAATATAGGGAGATCTGGTCCTACTTTTGACCTATCGGGCGATCTAATCTTGAATTTTTGTCCACGTAATATTATAAAAGAAAGAATGGATAATTAAAGAAATAAAATTTTGGTGAGTGTATTAGGATTATAGGAAACAAGGATTTAAAGATAAAAAAGGCCTCCTGGTAATTATTGGAATTTTTATAATATATAATAAAATAATACTAGGGTTTATTATTAGCTCTTGTCTAGTCTATTAAAAATTAGTTAAAATTAGTCATTAATCACTATAACTTCCGGAGATAATATAATAATAGGACGGGGAGAGGACGCGAGAAATGGGAAAATCTTTATAATAATTAATAAAAAGATATATCTAACTAAAAAGTAAAGACGAATCTATAATAAAATTAATGCCTATAATGTCTTAACGAGACCTCTTAATATACTCTATAACCTTCTTCTTTTTTATATCCCATTACTCGAGATCCTATTTTATTATAACTCCCTTACTCTTATCTAAATTCGTGGCCTAACGTAATTTAGAAATTATTTTATTTTATCTCCCCTCTAAGTCTTAAAGTTCTTTACTAAGTTATAGTTATATACTTTATGACAGGTAATTAATTAATATTTTATTAAGGATTTAGAAATATTTAGTATCAAGGACATTAAGTACTATAAAATATTATCTTTATTTCATGAAGAATTTATAAAGAATATTATATCTCATTAAAGTAATATTTAGCTACGTAACTTTTATATTAAAATAATTTTTAAATTTATATATTATAATCCTAGTATTTATACATGATTTCCGTTGGTCATTAGCCTCGTTATTAAAAGTCTTGACTAATTCTTTAGGGGAACTTAATTAAGTAATTAATAATATAATCTTATTTTTTTTTTATAAGCCTGGGATATTTAATTAGCTAAGTACCGAGACTATTATTAATAATAATAATCTTTATTTTATTTTTATTATTAGAATTAAGAATAATCACTAAATTAAATTTTAATTAATTTATCTTATATATAAAAAACGACTATAATTTATTAATAATCTTATATACTTTACTTAAAATTTATTTTATATTCTTTTTATATCTTGGCTTATATTTATCTCCTTTATATTATATATATTTTAAATATTCTTTAATAATATTAAAATTTTATAAACTTTTCGGGGGGGCTTTTTTGGCAGAGATAAAAGAATTATTAATCTTAAGAATATTTTGATTATTAGACCAAGTAATATTAATATTATTAATAATTATAATTTATAAATTATAATCTAAATTAGTTTAGGGAATATTTATTTTTTAAAAGTTTATTAATAGGAGTTAGATATTAAATAAAAGTTAAATAAAAAAAGTATATTTAATATTTTATTTAATAATAATTTATTTTCTTGACTATAGTTATCTTGGGTCTTCTTTATCTTAAGGAATTATTTATAAAATAAAATAATAATATAGAAGTCTATATTTAATTATATTAAAGAAGGTCGATATCTCGAGATAGACTTATCTTTAAAGAAATCTTTTAGGAAATAATTGGTATTATGTTTATTAATTATAATAAAAATATTATTAGGATAATTATATATAATTATTATATGTTTTGACAAGCTTATAATATCAAGAGATTTAATTATTACTTTAAACGTGATAATATTAGATATAATCTTAAAATCTAATAGATTTAGTATTATAAAGAAAAAGTTAATATTAAAGTTCCAACAAGAAATAAAGATTAATGAATATAAAAAATAAAAAATATAATGTCCTGATACTTATTTAATAAATAATTAAACGACTTAGATATATTTATTATATTTAGACTTTATTTAATAATTAATTAGACTATATCTTTGCCGAGATATAATATATTTCTAACTAGTTATTTATAATATATAAAATTATTATGGAAAGGGGCTTTTAATATAATAATTTTATTCCCGATAACTAAGTAATAAATATAAATTAATATATTGGCCAATAGTATAGCTCATGATATTATTTAGATAAGGTATAGGAATTAGAAGTATATTAGGCTAATTTATATATTGGATTTAGATTAATGACTGGCAAATCTTGAATAGTTGGCCCTGGTGGCGGTATCGACATAAATAACGGGATATATATTATATATTATACCCGGAGATACCGATATATTCTTATAGTATTACACATTACCTCCCTGGCACTATACTCTGGAGGGCACTTAGTCCTGCCATATTCTTTCTGTCTTCTGGATCCCCTCGTCAGAGACCAAGTTAGACAAAGGTCTTATCCTCTCCCGATAGCCAGATTTATATTATATCAAGGGGCCGAGCTAAGCGCCGCCATAGCCCCTATTCCGGCGGATTAATCCATATTATACTAAGAAAGATATAGATAAACTAAGTATTACTAGAATCTTCTCTACTGCGACATTTTTATCTATAGATTAATTTATTTTATATTAAGCAATAGGGCATAGCCAAGTATCACCATTATTCCTCCTCCCATAATATTATACCCTTTCCAATAATCTTAAGATACTCAGGAATTATATTAGTCGTCGTATATCCAAATCCCTCTAATTAATATAACTTTGCTACCGATATAATTCTGCCTTGCCATATTATAGACTTCCTAGATATATAAAAAAAAACCTTAATATAAATTCCTCCCTCGTCATAACTCTGTCACTGGATAAATCACGCCGGCCATAATATTAGTCCTACTCTACATAAAATTCTTAGCTATATAGGATAGTCCAAAGCTATATTATTCTTTTCCCGACATAACTTTATTCACGTATAAATCCCAATCACTTAAAAATCACGATAATTCCGAGACTACTTCACCAGTATAATCTTGCCGTCAAGATATCTCGGCCTCGTGTTACTTGCGTGACTCTCCTGCTAAACCTATCCATGGTCCTTCCCTTAGCCTAGTCTCTCCGTTATATAAATCTCCGACAGCTAACCTCGCCATTATATAAATTACAGGAGGGTCAATCGATATAGAAGTTATTCAACAGCCCCTTTTGATCAATATACTATCACTAATATAACGCTGTCTAGCTTGCCGGATAATCTTCGCACCTCTGTCCCGTGCTACTTACGTGACTCTCTTGCTAAACTTAATTATAAATCTTTTCTTGGCCTAGTCTCGTCGTTACATAAATCTTATAATAGTCAACAGGAGTACCAGTAATCATAAACTCTTCTATTAATACGATTCTACTACCGAGGTAATTCTGCCTTGCTTTACTTTATCTGGAATAACCTTACTAGCAAGAGGATTATATCTCGTCTCGTATAAATAATAATATATTCGTGGGTAGTACTAGACGTTAATATCTTAAATTTATACTCTTATTTATTTAGGCTTTTAAAACCATATAGAATTATCTTCGATAATTATTATAGCGATAGAAAGAAATTAAATAAATAATTAATAAATTAACGCTATATATCCGTATACGATAAGATTAAAGTTATGACGTTTACTAAAGTTGGGAGGTACGGCTCTAGTTAACAAGGAATCTAGAATTAGTCCCGAAAGAATCCTAGACTAACATTTCCTAATTTTAGCTAACGGCAGGCGTAGTCGAGAAGCCGAAACAGGTCGCCTTCGATGCCGGTCCATCCACCATCGCTCTTACCTTCGACTTACCCTTGCTTACCTTGACTTACCCAAAGCCGCCAGTAAAGCAGCTCTGCTCACCTTTCCGAACAAAAACGGATTTTCTTCATGTCAGGATTGGCGTGTGATAATCACCTGTTCTTTGTCTCGATCTACCTACGCATCCCTGCTTTAAAGCGCGCGAATTTGACTTTCGTCGGCGCCACCCGAATCGGAGGTAGTAATGTAAATCAATTGAATCTAAAATGAAGCTATTCCCAACTATCTATATCCCGTCAATTAATCTTAACCCCACTGGCCACATCTCTCTGAATTGTGATTACGCTTGTGTGGTTTAATTTATGATAGAATCTGTGTAATATCTTAATAAGATCCTATGCATTGATGTTTATTTTGCAAGCCTTCGATATAGGTAGTCCCACATCGGAAATGAGCGTTTTTTATTTTCGCCCTTGGACTTGAACAGTCGCTGCTTTAACTTGCGCTGAGCTTTACGGGAGTCTTGAGCAGCCTAATAAGCCAACTCGGTTGGATCGATACCAAAGGAAATACCACAAGAACTCGAAGTTTGGACTTCTAATTTCCAAAGGGTTTCGCTTTGCAAGTCAGGTCCGCTTTTATTCGTCTTCGTGTTCCTTTGCTTATTCTTTGTCTCGTAAATATATCCTTGTTTTAACGTGCACGACGTACCCCGAGTCTAAATTGAAGACATTCCTAATTATTTCTACTCCGTTAATCAATCTTAACCGCAATTAACCGCAAAGCGGCGCTGTTAACTAACCGCGTTAAAAGCGAAAAAGAAAAATTGTCGTTTAAGACTCTCGATATATATTTAAATGACAAGTGGTCTCACCAAAGTCTATTCCATCTTTGGACCCGAGCAGTCGCTGCTCTAGCTTAAGCTGAGCCCTAAGTCCTAAGCACGCTAATGAGCCAGCTAAACTATGCTTAGGGGGGTCCTCTTTTAGCCCCTCGTAAATCGAGCATAGTTTCTATATTGTTTATATACAAAAAATTACAGAAACTATTGACTGTAATCCAGCCACCTTTTTAAGCTTATCAAGATTTCGTTACGGTATCCGTTCTCGCTCTCCTGAAAATATTTGGCTCTGGACCTTTATACTAACCTTTGGAGTGATTATAATCCTCCCAGCCTAGCTGATAATCAGAAACAAGATGCAAGACGCTACTACGCAATTTTAGATAACGAATTGTAGTGGCATAAGTCTTCACCTGCTTACGTCTCCTCCGTAGCCAAATAACCTCAGTTGTAAGATTTCCATGAGGATGTTGCCTATGCCTGGGCAAATTTGCCCAACAGAGGACCACGTCAGGATCCAACTGCACGTGAGGGCCCCAATTGCCTGCCCAAGTAATCTTAGTTCCTCCAGTATCGTTGCTGTATCGGAAGAAACAAACATGTCCTTCGCCACCATTCCATATCTCCATAACCTCAGGTTTAGGCATTAAAACAGCCGCCCGGCCTGCAGCCACTAGCATATTGTTGATCTTTCTGCGCGATGTCACTGGACGCAGCAAACGCGATGTTAGAGCCAGCTTTCGAAGGTTCTCCCAGGGAATTACGTTCAAATTGTCTTCGTTGGGCGGCCAGAGGTTTGCGAAGAAATCTTCAGCATCCACGAGGAAGGCCGCAGACAAATTCTCGAGGAAACGGCTAGACTTTGAGAGGGCTCTACCCAAAGAACGATTTGCACGCCTGGTCGATCGTTCCGGGTGCAGAAGTTTATTGAAGTCCTCGAATATGTACAGATCCCGGAGGGTACTCGGTAGGTTCTTTAAAATTAAACTCTTGTATTCTGCAATGGTAAGTTAGCCAAAGTACTGCCGACATGCATTTGTCTTCTTATGACAACAACAGGCAACGAATGCCACTTCGACGTACCCTTCTCAAGGCGTGACTGCTGCTGTGGATTAACATCATGCCATGCTTCGTGACGGAACCACTGAAGGCATGTCAAGGCCTCACGGAGGAGTTTGCCGAGGGATTTGGCCGCGATTTTCCGATAGAACTGTCGACGGATAAGCAGGCCCGTTACAATCTCAACCTTTGGGAACGCTTGGGAGAACGCGGAGAACTCAGGAAGGTTGGATTTAATAGTCAATGTTCCCATTATTCTCTGTTTTGCTTCCAAGCTTAAATTGTCCTGATGGCCGTCAATCCACCCATGATATGGGTCATTCAAGCTGTCAAGTCCAAGTTCATCGGCTCGTAGCTTGTACGCTTCAAAATTTGTCTCCAAGTCCTTTCGTTCTTGGTAGGGATAGTCCTGCTCGAGATGAAAGTCTCTGAATGCGTGCTTAGAGTCACTCGGGGAATAGGCGCCAAGTTCTAACGTCAGTCCTTGTTGGCGACGACTTCCGGCGACTCCGGTCCACTTCGATAGGATAACTAACAAATTCCAGATAGCTGTGCTAAAGATATCGTTATTACTATTAAAGTCAGCGATGGCAGGATTGTGCTAGCAAATGAATAGTGCAATAATAAACCAAATCAAGGCCCAAACAATGTCTTGCTTACTTCCTGATTGTTCTACGGTCTTCATTTGATTTGCAGACTGTGCAGTCGTAATCGTTAAGCCTGACACGAAGGAACAGGCGCCTGAGATAATCTCGTCTTTGTCCGGTACCCAAAATTTGTTCAAGGTCAGATATGCGCTCTTGGTCGAGAACAAACCGCTGAAAGTTCCTCTCTTCGAAGACCGGTTGCCACTCCCGGCAGACACTGGCATAGCCCGCTCGGGCGTACTGTTCGGTTTTGAACCTATAATTCTCTGCTACCATCTCGAGGATCATCGAGCGGATCTCAGCCGGCAAACTCTTCCAGCGCCCCATTGTGAAAAAACCTTCAGCAGGATTTCAGGGGGACCTTGAGGGGAAGTTGAACTTAAAGATCAAAACCAAAAAACAATGATCAGCGTATCGGGTTCTTGGTGAGAAAGAATTTCAAATGCTGAGTGGAAATAGTCAATTTTAAATGGGGTAAGGCTTAGGGCGACCTCCCACTGCAGTGGTGTGGGTTAAAGAGTCCTTAGTGTGGTTTAGTGGGAAGGGGGTCAAACCAGGGTACGTGTACAAGTAGAGTGAGGAAGAGAACCGCAGTTTGTATCGTGGCCTTAAACCAATAGGCTCATCTCGGCAGGCAGCTGGCTAATCTGGTCGACCATAGCGACCAAAACCTTCTATGCCTGATTTTCGCATTTGAGCCCTTAGTTTTCAGGCCACAACTACACCACCT
>Ga0302224_10000273_pt1 | contig 28848 bp, 31 predicted proteins | sample II_Palsa_E3_1_FD_193520 | JGI IMG/M metagenome (GOLD analysis project Ga0302224, IMG submission 193520) | Peat permafrost microbial communities from Stordalen Mire near Abisko, Sweden - II_Palsa_E3_1 | ecosystem: Environmental > Terrestrial > Soil > Palsa > Peat permafrost | place: Sweden... | reverse complement strand
GCGCTTTTGCCAGTACGTTTACAATAACTTTGAATACATCAAAGGTGTTACTACGGTTGATACTACGCTCGATGAGATCTGGAAGATCAAATCCGGTGTTTGCCAGGATTTCGCCCATATTTTAATGGAGATGCTGCGGATCATCAACATCCCGGCCCGCTACGTGAGCGGCTACATTTGCACCGGCCAAAACGGGATGCGCGGCGAAGGTGCTACCCATGCCTGGGCCGAAGCCTACATCCCCGATTACGGTTGGCTAGGCCTCGACCCCACCAATAATTGTATCGCTAACGAATCGCATGTGAGGTTGGCCGTTGGTCGTAATTTTTCGGATTGTTCACCCGTAAAAGGTGTTTACAAAGGCGCGGCCAAGCACAGGTTGCAGGTATCAGTTGTTGTTGACGAGGATGAAAACTACAATCACGATAAACAAATGATAGAAGTGCCTATTGCCAGCCAGGTTACCGAGGTATCAAAAAATAGCTATCAGCGTTATATGGAGATGATGCAGCAGCAACAGCAATAAAGGAGTATTTAGTAGTTAGTATCAAGTAGCTGGATTTTGCTTTGAGATATTAAATATCTCCACCTTGTCATGCTGAGGAACGAAGCATCTATCCGTAGGCATGAACGTTAAGCAATGCGGTAAGGCATGCCGGATAGATTCTTCACTGCGTTCAGAATGACAAGGACTACTAATTACTCTTCTTCACCGCTGCAAGCAGCTCCGGGATCTTCGGTACTTTATCAAAAGCTTCAACCAACTTACCATTACGGCCGTAAATAGCAATATAAGGTGTTGTAGCCACCGAATAATAGCGTTGTAATCTATAATCAGGGTATTCGGTACCCATAAGCACGTTGGGTTGTGCTGCAAAAATGTAATCGTTATAAAATTCCTTCAGCATCTTAAGCATGTTGATTTGAGTGAAGGTTACCAGCACTACTTGTATATCTTTAAAATCGGCCATGTGTGGCTTTAATTCATACATCAAACGCTGGCAGTGGCTGCAATCCGGCGAGAAATAAACAAACATTACCGGCTTGCCCTTTTTAAGATTGGCATTGGTAATATATGTGCTATCCTTACTCAGGATGCGGAAATTGGGGATATTTACAATATTGGGTGATGGATTTTTTACCGCGGCGCTATTTTGTGCCTGGGTGCAGCCCGCAATGATGATCAGGCTTAAAAAAAGAAATATTTTTTTCATTTTATTGATGTTGTTCACGGTTGAAGATGTTATAAAAGCAATTTTACGATATTTTTAAGGCTCAAGCAACTCTAATTGCCATGCAACCTGTTCTTCCGTTACAGGGAATAACGCATTATTGCGGATTGTATGATGCACGGCCTCAAATATATGTTCGTAACAGCCTTTTTCGCTGGCAACAAGCTCCGTAGTTTTAGTATTATCTATCCCGATGGTTACCAATTTACCTTCGTTTCCTGCGGGTTCAATACCATAAGCCGGGTCTGTTGGCAGCATGCCTGCATCCAGCTGTGCTTCCTGCACATCAGTGCGGTTTTTGATAAAGCTGCCTACGGAACCATTCACCACAAAACCAGCCTGCGGCTCTACCGTTAACATGCTCGATGTTAGGTATACGTTTAACTGGTTTGGATAAGTCAACCGGTAACTGAAATAATCCGGCACTTCTGATCCTTCCCGATGGATGGCAGTCACCCTATCGAATGATAATGGCTTGCCAAACAAACTGATGGCATTATCCACCAAATGCGCCCCGAGGTCATATACCAAACCATTGGCAGGCATATCTTTTTTCTCCTTAAAAGCCTTCGGACCAATAGCGGCTTTATATCTATCCAACCTGAAATGTACTTCGATCAAATCGCCCAGCTTGCCGCTTTCAATTACCTCTTTGGTTGATAAAAAACCGCTGTCGTAACGGCGGTTTTGATAAACCATTACGTGTTTGTTTACTTCCCGGCCCAAATCAAAAAGCTCCTGCACTTCGGCAACAGTTGCCGCGCAGGGTTTTTCTATCAGCACGTGCTTGCCTGCCAGCAGTGCTTGTTTAGCATGCTCATAATGCAGATAATTGGGGGTGTTAACAATAATCAATTCGATCTCCGTGTCGTTGATCAGGTCATCAATCGCATCATAGCTAATAATTTCCGGATAGACTTTAGCGGCTTTCTTTTCGTGGCGTTCAACAACGGCCTTTAGTTTAAATGCGGGGTTGGTGGCTATAAATGGCGCATGAAATATCCTGCCGGACATCCCATAGGCCATAATTCCTGTTATAATAGGTTTCGACATGTATATTTTATTGGCTCATACTATCATGTATGGCGTTAATGGCATCCAAATGTTTTTGTATTACGGGCAACGTTTTTTTAGCGTAGCTTTTAATATCCGGATCCTGGGTTTTGGTTGATGCATCGGTAAATACCTTTACATCCTTTTTACCATCATCCAACATCATGGCTACATAAGCATTATTAAAATCTCCGCCTGATTTTTTAGCCAATTGGGTGATCTTGTTTTGTTCGGTACTATCAATTTTGCTTGGCAGCGGCAGTTTTTTTAATTGTGCCATCGCCATTAACTTATTATTAGCCTTGCCATGATCCTTTACCATTAGCCAGCCGAAGTTTTTAAACCGTTTTCCTTTAGCATTTTTGATGGCGAGTTGCCCCAATTCAATTTCAGCCAGGTTTTCGCGGGAGGCAGTAACGGCGAAGATTGAATCTTCCCGGTCGATTATCAAATGAATTTTAGGGCCGGTGGTATCAGGCGGCGCAGTGGCAACGGCCGTTGAAGTATCAGGAGCAGCATTATTGGTATCGCCATCATTATCATCAGTTTTTGCCGAATGATTACAAGCCTGCAGCGTAACTACTGCAATCAAAATAAATAATGCTGCCTTAATGTTTTTCATGGCGATTGGGGTATTCTTCTTTACAATAACATAACTTAACGCTTTCGGTTTTACCCGGTTGAGGGCCTTAATATATGTTAAATTATTGTGTTCGGTTAAAGTTTATTATTTTTGGGCAGATAAACTAAACAATATGAATTTCCCTGCTGAATTAAAGTACACCAAAGACCACGAGTGGATAAAAGTTGAAGGCAACGTTGCCACCATTGGCATAACCGAATTTGCACAGCGCGAACTGGGCGATATTGTTTATGTTGATATCCCATCGGTTGGTAAAACCATTACCCAGGATGATGTTTTTGGCACTGTAGAGGCCGTTAAAACGGTATCAGATTTGTTTATGCCCGTTACCGGCACAGTTACCGAAATTAACCCGGCGTTAGATGGCAAGCCCGAATTAGTTAACAGCGACCCATATGGCGATGGCTGGATGGTTAAAATCACCCTTGATGGTGCTGATACCGAAGGTTTATTATCTGCCGATGATTACAAAGGCATCATAGGCGAATAAGTTTGCATGACTAACTTTATAAAATATTACTGGCCCGCAATTTTGTGGGCCATTTTCATTTTTATTTTATGCACCATACACCTGGGCACCATAACGCAGTCGCCATTGTTTTTCCCTGGGTTTGATAAGCTGGTGCATTGCGGGTTCTTTTTTGTGTTTGTCATTTTTTACAGCAACGGGCTCATCCGGAAACATAAACTAAGCCGTTTTGCGTATAAATACGCTATACAGGTTGTAGTAATCGCCATTTTATATGGTTACGCCATCGAGCTATTACAAAAGTATGTTTTCACCTGGCGCGACTTTGAGTGGAACGATGTTTTTGCCGATTCGGTTGGGGCTTGTATGGGGATGTTTAGTGTATTAGTTTTAGCAGCAGCGTTTAATCATGAAAAAAAATAGTTTATTCCTTTTTGTGGCTTTGTTGGTGGTGGTGAGCATTTCATCATGCGGTATATTTGGCAAAGGCTGCGGTTGCCCGGAGTTTGGGAAGATAAAGCAGCAAAATTCCTCTCCGCGCGTTATTGCGAACGCAGTGTGGCAATCCCAAACTGCACAGCGTAAATTTTAAATCGCAAACCGAGTAGGGGATTGCCACGTCGTTCCTCCTCGCAATAAGGTTCTTATATAAAATATTCGCGTTAAGGATTGAAATGGATACCGGCCTGTGAGTAAGGCCTGCGGGCGTATGAGTGAAAAGCCAGACCCGCAGGGAACGCCCAATAATGTTACACTTCAACTATAAATTCGCGCTGTTCTTATTTGGATTTAATTTAAATAAGCGTACATTTGCCTAGTTAATAAGCATACAATATGAGGCTCTCACAACTTGAAGTAGGCGAAACCGGGATAGTAAAGGAATTTACCGACTTAGAAATGTCGGTAAAACTGATGGAAATGGGTTGCTTACCGGGTGAAGAGGTGAGGATTGAGCGTATTGCCCCCCTTGGCGATCCGATTGCTATTAACGTTGCCGGTTATCAATTAAGTTTACGCAAGCGCGAAGCATATACCATCGTGCTACAATAGTTTTTTAACAATTGAAAGCCGATATCAGAGTTGCGCTAGTTGGGAATCCCAACACCGGAAAATCGACACTTTTTAATGTTTTAACCGGTCTTAACCAAAAAATAGGAAATTTTCCGGGTGTTACCGTTGATAAAAAGGTGGGTTATACCACTTTGCCAGATGGCCGCACAGCCGAACTCATCGATTTGCCGGGAACTTACAGCATCTATCCAAAAAGTCAGGACGAATCCATCGTTTTTTCTGTTTTAGCCGACAGGCATAATGCCCATACGCCGGATCTGGTGGTTGTTATCCTCGACGCGTCAAACCTAAAAAGAAACTTACTGCTCTACTCGCAGGTTGCCGATCTGAAAATACCTGTTATTGTTGCCCTCAACATGATGGATATGGCTAAGAAAGCCGACATTACGATTGATGTTGACCTCTTCGCCAAAAAACTAGGTGTGCCTGTTGTGCCGATCTCCGCAAGGAAAAATGAAGGCACGGCCGAATTAAAAAGCGCTATATCATTCGCCAATAAATTCGCTTTTCAGGAAGATAGCATCGATGTAAACACCATCGCGCCCGAACTGGTGGAAGCTATTGGTCGCGAGTTGAATATTGATAACCCGTACCTTGCGCTGCAGCTTGCGCACCAGCACGAAACGCTTAAGTTTTTAACGCCGGAACAAAGCGACAGGATCGAAGAATTGGAGAAAGAGCATTCTTTCCATTCGCAAAAAGCACAGGGCCAGGAAACGATTGCCCGCTACGCTTTTATAAACGACCTGTTATACGACACCGTTAAAAAGCCAACTACGGCACAAGGCGAAACGCATAGCAATAGAATAGATAAAATATTAACGCATAAATTTTTCGGGTTCCTGATTTTCTTCGCGATCCTGATGTTTATGTTCCAGGCTATATTTACCTGGTCGGCCTACCCAATGGAGCTGATTGGCGATGCCTTTGTTTGGGTACAGGACACCTTACACCACGTTTTACCTGCCGGCCCGCTCACCAGCTTGCTGGTTGACGGCGTTATTGCCGGGTTAAGCGGTGTAATGGTTTTCATCCCGCAGATTGCGATCCTTTTCGCTTTCATTTCGATATTGGAAGATACCGGCTATATGTCGCGCGTTACGTTTATGATGGATAAGCTGATGCGTAAGGTTGGCTTAAACGGCAAATCAGTAGTACCGCTAATCGGTGGCTTTGCTTGCGCGGTTCCATCCATTATGGGTGCGCGGACTATTGAAAACTGGAAGGACCGCATGATCACAATTATGGTTACGCCATTGGTAACCTGCTCCGCTCGTTTGCCTATTTACACCTTGCTTATTGGTTTAGTTGTGCCCAACCGCAATGTTTGGTGGATATTTAACATGCAAGGCTTGGCGCTTACAGGAATGTATGTTTTCAGCCTGATCTCAGCTATCCTGGTGGCATGGGTATTTAAATTCATCCTGAAAGGTAAGGAACGCGGTTACTTTATTATGGAGTTGCCGGTGTACCGCATGCCGAGATGGAATAATGTGGTTTTCTCGATGTACGATCGTTCAAAAGCATTTGTTCTGCAGGCAGGGAAGGTAATTATCGCCGTATCCATTATTCTTTGGGTGCTGGCATCCTACGGGCCCGGCGATCGTTTTGCAAAGATAGATGCGAAGTTCAGCAAACCGCAATATACCCAACACATGACTCCCGATAGCTTGAGCCGCACGGTTTCATCAGCGAAGCTGGAAAATTCATATGCTGGTGTATTAGGTCATACCATTGAGCCGGTTATCCGTCCGCTTGGGTTTGACTGGAAGATCGGTATCGCGTTAATAACTTCATTTGCCGCCCGCGAAGTTTTTGTGGGGACCATGGCAACTATATACAGCGTAAACGGCAGTGCCGAGAAGATGCAATCCGTTTACGAAAAGATGAAAGAGGCCAAGAACCCCGATACCGGGCAGCCGGTGTTTACGCTGGCGGTCGCATTCTCGCTCATGATGTTTTACGCCTTCGCCATGCAATGCGCCAGCACGGTGGCTATCGTTTTTCGTGAAACTAAAAACTGGCGCTGGCCTGCTATACAATTTGCCTATATGACGGTGCTGGCTTATGCCGCTGCGTTTATAGCGTATACGGTGCTGAGATAATAGGTTAAAGGTCAAAGGCGAAAGGGTTAAAGGAATTTCGCCCCCGGTCTAAATTGCTTGTCATCCTGAATGCCATGAAGAATCTATCCGGCATGCATATTCGGTAAGCATTGGCGTTTAGATTCTTCGCTCTGCTTAGAATGACAAGGAGATGAGAAACCTTTTATCTTTACCCTTTTACCTTTCACCTTATATCTCCTATCTTTGCACCGAGGTAAAATTGGATAAAGTAAAAGTTTTAGAAAAATATCTTCCACCCGAAGCGGCACCGTTAGTTGGCCGCTGGATCGACTACTTTAAATGCGAATTTAAAATATCGCGCAACCGCAATACAAAGTTTGGCGACTACCGCTCGCCCCATGCCGGTAAGGGTCACCGCATCTCGGTAAATTACGACCTTAACCCCTACGCTTTTTTGGTGACCACCGTACATGAGTTTGCACACCTGCATACCTGGAACGAGCACAAGCAAAAAGCTAAACCGCATGGCACCGAGTGGAAAAACAACTTCAAAAAAATGATGCAGCCTTTTTTTGAGAAAGATATTTTTCCGGCGGATATTAAACATACCATTGTTAATTATTTGAATAATCCTGCGGCATCCAGCTGCTCAGATTTGAGCTTATACCGTGCGCTGCGCAGTTATGACCCGCATCAGGAATCTATTACTACGGTAGAGAAATTACCCATGCACGCTGTGTTTAAACTAAAAGATGGCCGTGTTTTTCGCAAGGATGAAAAACTACGCAAGCGTTTTAAATGCACCGAGGTAAAAACTAAGCGAATTTATTTATTTAGTCCGGTGGCTGAGGTGGAAATTGTGGAAGGATAAGAAAGTTGCAAACTTTCTTTAATCTGTAGGCTTCAGTTACAAACTGAAGCCAGTAATAATATATTACAAACATTGCTCTATAGGCTTCGGTTACAAACTGAAGCCAGTAATAATATATTGCAGACATTGCATACTGGTTTCAGTTTATAACTGAAACCCCGGATAAAGACAGTTTGTAACTGTCACTCCACCCATTCACTCACAATCTTCGCCGAGAGCAAACACAAGGGTATCCCGCCACCCGGGTGCACGCTTCCCCCGCAAAAATATAACCCGTCAATTTTTGATGATTTATTCGCATGGCGCAAAAATGCCGCGAATTTACTGTTAGAACTTGTACCATAGATAGATCCCTGGTAAGATGAGGTGCGGCTCTCAATCCCCCGCGGATCGAGGATACTTTCGCTGATGATTAGCTGGCTTATATCCTCGCCTAAATTTTTGCTGAGCTTGGCGATGATATTTTTGCGGGCATCTGCAATTAACGTATTCCAATCCTGCCCAACGTTTGCCGGTACATTGATCATTACAAACCAATTTTCGCAGCCCTCAGGCGCATCTTCGCTTTTGTATTTTGAACTGATATTGAGATAGACAGTCGGATCGTTATAAATATCCTTCTGCTGCCAGATATGGTCGAACTCGACTTTATAATCGGCACTAAAAAATATATTATGCAAATTGAGCTGTGGAAATTGCTTGCTGATTCCCCAGTAAAATATCAACGCCGAACTACTGCGTTCCTGCCTCAATATCTTTTTAGGGAATAACGCCGGGCGGGTTCGTAGCAATTGATGATAAGTGAACCATACATCCATATTGGATATAACGATCTCCGCTTCAATCAATTGATCCTTAACCCATATCCCTTTTACTTTTTGCCGATTTAACGCGATCTCATCCACCCGCGAATTGTAGTTGAATTTTACCCCTAGAGATGCTGCCAGTTTAACCAGGCTTGCAGTAATACTGTACATACCATCTTTGGGGAAATATGCCCCGAAATGCTGTTCGATGTGCGGTATCACATTAAGCGTTGCCGGTGCGCTGTATGGATTTGAGCCATTGTAAGTTGCAAACCTGTCAAAATATTGCACCATCCGCTCATCTTTAAAAAAGCCTTCGTTTGCCTGGTGCATGGTTCGCATGGCATCAATATGCCCCAGGCGAAAAATAGATTTTACAGTATCCCAACGCAAAAACGTTTTAACCTGATGGAGTGATCGCTCTAAAAAAACATGGTTGGTGATGTTATAAATACTCTGGCTGTTCGCCGTGTATTTTTTTATTGCGGAGGCATCTTCGTTTGTAGCTTTTGCTACTTCTTCAGTAAATTTATCAGCATCTGCATAAGCGGTTAGTTTGGTACTGTCTCCATAAAAATATTGGCAAAGCACATCGAGTTTTTGGTATTGGAAGTAATCAGCCGGGTTTTTACCTGCCAGCTTAAACAACTCATCCACATACTGCGGCATGGTAAACAAACTCGGCCCGGCATCAAAGCGAAAACCGTCTTTTTCAAACTCAGAAAGTTTACCGCCGGGATAACTATTCGCTTCGAAAACCTCAACCACATACCCTTTTACCGCTAAGCGGATGGCAGTGGCTATCCCGGCAATCCCGGCGCCGATGATGAGGGCTTTTTTTGGCATCGGGTAAAGATAAAAAAAGCAGAACGATTGGTTCTGCTTTTTAATTACCATTACAAAAATGTCATTGCTGTAAGAAAAGAAGCAATCTCGTAGCCTTGCATTCGACGAGATTGCTTCGTTCCTCGCAATGACATATTATTGAACCACTCCTACATACCATTTGTCATTGCGAGCGATAGCGTGGCAATCTCGTAGCTATGCCTATCGATTAGATAAGGCGAAGAAATTGCTTCATCTTTCCTCCTCGCAATGACAAAGAATTTAAACCCTTCTTTATTTAGAAGAGATATTACGCGTGCACACCTTCAGCAAATTCCTCAATCGCTTTTTTATTAAAAGCAGGCAAATCATCTGGTTTTCTACTGGTTACTAAGCCATTATCAACCACTACCTCTTCATCAACCCATTCGGCACCCGCATTTTTTAAGTCGGTTTGCAGGGACGGGAACGAGGTTAGTTTGCGGCCCTTGATCAACCCTGTTTCAATCAGCATCTGCGGACCGTGGCATATCGCGGCTACAGGTTTGCCTGCCTTTAAGAAGGCGGTTACAAAGGCCACCGCATCTTTATTTTGGCGTAGTTTATCGGGATTAAGTACACCGCCGGGCAATACCAGCGCGTCGTAGTCGTCCGGTTTAACTTCATCCAATTGCTTGTCAACATCCACCTCAATACCCCAGTCTGTTTTATCCCATGCTTTTATTTTGCCGCTTTGGGGCGATATTACGTGCACTATTGCGCCTGCATCTTTCAATGCTGCTTTTGGGCTGGTTAGCTCTACCTGTTCAAATCCTTCTTCGGTAAGTATTGCTACTCTTCTGTTCTCTAAGGTTGCCATGATCTTATATATTTAATTTTCGGTTATAAAATTTAACTATATAAAGAACGACTGGCGGGTGAGTTGGTTTTATAAATCTAAAAATTCAGGAGCGTAAGCACCAATCAAATATTCTTCTATTTCTTTACCTTTGCCTTATGGCACGCAAAATCTTCATCGCGTATATAATATACATCGCAATTATATTTTTAGTGAACGACTATATTTTGAAAGAAAATTATGTTGACGCCATTGTAAAAGCTGTGCTTTCGGGTGTGGTGTTTGCCGCTTTGTATGCTATTGTGCTATCCCGCGCAGCAAAAAGGCAGGATCAGAATTAACGCTATTTTACTTTTTCGAAGTATTGCCCGGTGAATTTGTAGGTGATTCTATCACTTGTTAATTCCCCGGCAGCATTAACAACTGGTAGTGATATTTTCTTTGCTTTTTCGTCAAAAATTAAATTATCATTGCTATCATCACCATTTTCACTATGATGAAATTCATAGTGTAATTGATTATGCAATCCACTGCTGGTTTTGATTAGTTTAACCTTGGTATTAAGCTTATTTTGCTCAATTGCACAAGTCATTATTCCTTCATAATAGTGCCGGCCACCTACAATACTTTCGTAAATAATAAAATAATATGTTTTACCATTTAATATGCATTGTTGTATATTGTAATCATCAGCAGGCGAACCATAAGTAGTTTGGGGAACATGAGTTAATATATCTGAGCCACTATCGGTCTTAAATTGGAAAATATTTTCTATATCTTTTTGCTGACCCCCACTTTGACTATCCCATGCGTATATTCTAAGTTTTCCATCAGGTGATGTTGTAAAAAGTCCGGAATCTGCCAAAGTATGAAAAGGCGTATTAAGTGTGGCAGGATATTTTGTAAGTGTTTTTTCTAACAAATCGGTAAATTCGCTATCTGCGTTTACCAAAGAATCCAATACTGTGCCGGTAGTGTCTTCATCTCTTTTTGCTGCCAAATAATTAATTTTATTCAAGCTCTTTAATAAATCCGCCTCAATATCTTTTGGGCTTTGCGCAAATACATTACCACTAATCAAACAACCAAAAACTACAATTAGCAATTTCGAAATTTTCATATGTAATTATTATAGTTATTATTTTACCTTTTCGAAGTATTGACCGGTGAATTTGTAGTTGATATGTTTAGTACTCACCTTTTCATCATCGCCGATTTTATCATTCGCCCCAACTATGGGAATTGTAAACGTTTTTAAAGCAGGATTGTAATGTATATCTGCGTCTTTTAACTTTGATGGTATCGAAAAATAATCATATATATAACTTACCGAGTTATGAATACCGCTTGCTGTTTTTATAAGTTTCTTTTTTGTGTTTAACTTTTCATTTTCTATACAAAAAATTTGCACACCTTCTTCCATATCTTTGGTTGAGAACACACCGTTGTATATACCAAGATAGTAGGTTTTATCTCCTGTCGTTAGTGTATATATGTTTGAGAAATAATACACATAATGATTATCATTACTAGAACTTGTGTCTATATTTAAAATTGAGCTTACCCTTTTACTTTTATATTGGATAATATTTCTAAAATCGTGCTCTGTACCTCCAAGTTCAGTATCCCAGGAATAAATTCTTAATTTCCCATCAGCTGATCCGATTATATTCACATGTAGTTTTTTGAATTTTTGAAATAACGTGAATGGAAATGTATTGGTGTAATAATATAATTTATTCCCAAAAGTATCATTAGCCTTTTCTAATGAATCAGTCCAGCTGATATTCCCACTTGTATCGGAATGCCCCTTTTCGCTCCAGTATTCTATCTTATTAAATGATTTCACTAAATCTGCCTCAATAGACTTTGGCGTTTGCGCAAAAACACTAATACTATTCAAACAACAAATCACTAATAATAATACTTTCAAATTTTTCATTTCGGATAAGGCTTGCTACCAAATAAAAATAGGGATAATCTTCCGATCATCCCTATCCATCTTAATATAATTTAGGTTTGTATTATGCTTCTACAGCCTGACCGATCAGGTTTTTTGATGCCAGGTACTCTGCAATCTGTACCGCGTTAGTAGCAGCGCCTTTACGCAGGTTGTCTGCCACTATCCAGCAGTTCAAGGTATTCGGCTGGCTCTCATCACGGCGGATTCGGCCTACGAATACTTCGTCTTTATCATGCGCGTCAAGCGGCATTGGGTATTTTAGGTTGGCAGTATCGTCGGTTACAATAATGCCGGGCGCTTTCTCTAAAATGGATACCACTTCTGCCAAATCAAAATCTTCGGCAAACTCAATATTAACCGACTCCGAGTGGCCGCCCATTACCGGGATACGCACGGTGGTTGCGGTAACTTTAATACTGTCGTCGCCCATTATTTTCTGGGTTTCCAGTATCATTTTCATCTCTTCCTTGGTATAACCGTTCGCGGTGAACACATCAATTTGCGGGATCACGTTTAAATCGATGGTGTACGGGTAAGCCATAACGCCTTCAATACCTTTACGCTCGTTAAATAACTGCTCCACAGCTTTAACGCCCGTACCTGTTACCGATTGATAGGTTGATACTACAACACGCTTAATTTTATAACGATCGTGCAGTGGTTTTAAAGCTACTACCATTTGTATGGTTGAGCAATTTGGGTTAGCGATGATCTTGTCATCAGCGGTTAGCACATCGGCATTCACTTCGGGCACAACCAGTTTTTTAGTTGGGTCCATGCGCCATGCTGATGAATTATCAATAACCGTAGTGCCTGCTGCCGCGAAAAGTGGCGCCTGCTCTAAAGATGTGCTGCCCCCTGCCGAAAATATGGCAACATCGGGCTTCTGCTTTATCGCATCCTCTACAGAAACTATCTTGTACTGCTTACCCTTAAATGTGATTTCTTTACCAACACTCTTAGCTGAAGCTACCGGAATTAATTCTGTTACGGGGAAGTTGCGTTCGGTTAAAACCTGCAACATTTTGGTGCCCACCAATCCTGTGGCACCTACTACTGCGACTTTCATCTTTACTTAAATGGTTAAAATAATTAAATTAAACTCCAAATATGGGATTTTTTTCGCTTTTTTCGATAAAAAACAGGTCGTTTTTGTGAGAAAAACAAACATTTTAAGGTAAAAAAAGTCTTTTTTAGGCTGATTTTCATTATAAAAACAACCTAAAATAGCCATTTTTACTCTCTTTTTCACTTGTTTTTAGTCAGGATGCTACCGTTGTTTGTTTGGTAAAAAAGTAATGGTTTTCGCTCAAATTTTTACCTTTGCAGTTCATAACTGACTTCATGACCGAAAAGATTTTAGTGATTGGTGCAAACGGCCAGATCGGTACCGAACTGGTAAATACATTGCGAACCATTCATGGTGCCGGGCAGGTTATCGCCTCGGATATTAATGAACCCGCATATGCTATCCGCAACACCGGCCCGTTCGAGTTTGTAAACGTGCTGGATAAAGACAACCTGCACCATATCTTTCAAAAACATCAACCCACACAGGTTTATTTGCTGGCGGCCATATTATCTGCCGTAGGCGAACAAAAACCCAAAATGGCCTGGGATTTAAATATGACCGGCCTGATCCACGTGCTTGATTTCGCGGTGGAGTTTAAGGTTGCTAAGGTATTCTGGCCGAGTTCGATAGCGGTTTTCGGGCCGCATTCGCCACAGTTTGATACCCCACAGTATTGCGTGATGGACCCAAACACAGTTTATGGTTTCAGTAAACTGGCAGGTGAGCGCTGGTGCGAGTACTACTTTAACAAACATGGGCTGGATGTGCGCAGCATCCGTTATCCTGGCTTGATCGGCTGGCGGGCAAATCCCGGAGGTGGCACGACCGATTACGCGGTGCATATTTTCCACGAGGCATTGAAGAATGGCAAATATGAAAGTTTCCTTTCTGCCGAAACTGCCCTGCCGATGATGTACATGGATGATGCTATACGCGCCACGTTGGATTTGATGGATGCGCCTGCAGAGCAGATTACCATCAGATCGTCATATAACCTGGCGGGTATCAGCTTTACACCTACGCAGTTGGTGGCCGAGATCAAAAATATTATGCCTGATTTTGAGATCAGTTATGCCGAAAGCGACCCGCGACAAGCGATTGCCGATAGCTGGCCGAAATCAATTGATGATAGCTATGCGCAAAAAGATTGGGGCTGGAAAATGGAGTTTGACCTTGCCGGAATAACCGCCGACATGCTTACAAACCTGAAAACGATGTTAATATGAGTGAATACGCTTGGGATTCTATTTTTGCAGTTCATAAGTTTTTTGCAGACTCTGATATTAGTATTGAGCATGTAAAAGAAATTTGGTATAGCAATTATGACCCTTGGTATTCTACACCCTTAACTTGCTTTGGAATTTATAAAAGTATTACCGGTCATTTATTTAAACCTAACTCACTTCTTAATAATGAAGTATTTAATATCAAATATTTATTTTTAGTGGCGCTGGATTTACAAGATATATCGTCTATAAAAAATCTACATAAAATAGAAATTATTGATTGTTCTTTGAATGACATTAATAATTTAGACCCTTTAAAGCATTTAACACAATTAAGAAAGATAGAAGCTGCTAAAAACAAGATTAATCAACTTGATCCTTTATCAAATTTGATAAATCTTGAATTGCTTGAGTTGATGGATAATGACATATCAGATATCAGTGCTCTATTTCAATTAATCAACTTAAAAGAATTATATTTAGGCGGTAATAAAATACAGAATATCAGCTCGTTATCAAATTTAACGAAACTCATAAAGTTAGATCTGTCATATAATGAGATTAATGATATTACACCATTAAGTAGCTTGCCAAAATTAAAAGTTCTTCAATTAAATGGGAATAATCTTCAGATAAATAAAATTATAGAGCTCGGTAAGTCATTGAGGAACTGCAAGATATTTTTCGGATCAGAAGACTTCACGCTTGATTTCAATCCTTGGATTGGATATTTATATTTAAAGATTATTAATAATTTTGAAGTCCCGTTTCTGATTAGTTATGATAGTAATCAGAATGTTAAACATATAACAGTTGCTTTGGTAGATTATACTTTTAAAGCAAAAATCAATGCAATTGAGGAAATGAAAAATATTTGTAGAACTTTGGTTCTTACAAACGACAGAAATAATTATATAAATCGAGATATAAAAAGAGAGCTTTTTTTTGAAGAAACCTCTACTTATGTCAGAGGGCAATTTGACTATTAAAGGTCAATACAACCATGAACCAAAATTAGATATGGGAAGAGCATTTGAATTCCGTAAAGAGAGAAAATTTAAGCGTTGGGCCAAAATGGCCGTACAGTTTACCCGTTTAGGTAAAGAAATTGTGATGGCTGTAAAAGCCGGTGGTGGTGATATTAACACCAACTCGCGCTTGCGCACAGCTGTACAAAACTCCAAGGCGGTAAATATGCCTAAAGATCGTGTAGAAGCTGCGATAAAAAGAGCAACCAGTCGCGATGAAAAGGATTACGAAGAATTAGTATACGAGGGTTACGCGCCTTATGGTGTTGCAATTTTGGTGGAAACCGCTACCGATAATATTAACCGTACCGTTGCAAACGTACGCAGCTATTTTACCAAATATGGCGGTGCTTTAGGTAAAACCGGCTCGCTGGATTTTATCTTCACCCGTAAATCGGTATTCACGTTCATTCCTGGTGAGCGCGATTTGGAAGAACTGGAGTTTGAGTTGATTGATGCCGGTTTGGAAGATTTGTTTGTGGAGGCTGATGAAGAAGGAAACGATATCGGCGTGATCCATACCGCGTTTGAGGATTTTGGTAAAATGCAGAAAATGCTGGAAGAATTAGGCATCGAGGTACGCTCGGCTAAATTAGAGCGTGTTGCACAATCGTTCCACGAGGTTACCGAAGAACAGGTTGTTGATATTATGAAACTGATTGATCGTTTAGAAGAAGATGACGATGTGCAGGCGGTTTATCATAATATGGCCGAATAATTAAATCAGCTAAAACCTATTTTAAATAATAACTAATAATAAAACCTGGTTTATTTAGCCGGAAGATTTTATCGCCAATTTGCCGCATGGCGAAATAATTTTCTTATATTGTCATTGTAAATAATGCTGAGATAAGGGTTTGTGATGTTGAATAGCTGCGGGGGTTGCTCATCATTTTTATCTTAATTGACATAAACGGATAAATTATGGCAGTATTAACATCACGCAAACAAGGGAAACAGGTTAAAGTAACATTTGACAACGGGTTGCTTTTTGTTGAAAAGGAAGGCGGCAAACAACAAGCTTTTCCGTTAGAATGGTACCCGCCGTTACTTAATGCAACTGAAGAACAGCTTGCAGACTGGACGCAAACGGACCATGGCATCCACTTTAACCTGCTAAATGTTGGGGTGGATTTGATTTAGAAATATGGATTTCGAAGAGTTTTTTAGAAAGAAGAGAATCGACATGCCTGCTTTACAAACCGTTGAGCCAGCATTATTTTCTGAATTTAAAACCCATTTTACCGAGATGGGCGAAAAAAGCTTCGATCATACCAAAAAATACTGGTTCAATAAATTACGGCACCAATACCCTTTAGCCGTAGAACCAAAACTCGAAAAGGTTAAAATTGACAACCCTTTAGCTGAACAAACGATAACTGAAAGCTTAATAGCGCAATCGGCACCGGCACCTAAATTAGGCTTCACGCCAAAATTCAAAGCGGCAATTGCACCACCAGAACCGGTTGAAATTTCCGAAGAAAATAAAAGTGAAGAAATAGCTACACCTGCACCTAAATTAGGTTTTACACCAAAATTCAGGGCTGCATCACCGCCAAAACCAACAACTGGCACGCCTGCTGAAGATAAACCAACTGAAGCCGCCATTCCTGCACCAAAGTTGGGCTTTACCCCTAAGTTTAAAGCTTCCGCTCCACCAACACAGGTTGATAAAGAGCTTATTGACGAAGAAAAATCAGCAGAGCAGAGTGCTACTCCTGTGCCGAAGCTAGGTTTTACACCGAAGTTTAAAGCTGCGAATATTCCGAAACCCACTGTGGAAACACCTGCTGAACAACCAGCTCCAATTGAAAATCCAGAAACACCCACGGTTAAAGATATTGCAACAAAACCAGCGTACAAACCACGGTTTAAAATGCAGAATATTCCTAAAAAAGAGGAATAACAATAATATAACCCCCTTGGCATTTTGAGCGAAGCGAAGAATATAAACACCGATACCTACCGATGTACGAATGCCGCTTTTCAATACCCGTTTTTTATGTCCCCGCAAAAATACTGATTGCCTGTGAGGACACAGGCAATGGGATAACATTAATTTCATTGTAATGGATTACCACCTGTGTTTGTGTCCTCACAAAAAATCATTGATTGCCTGTGAAACACAGGCAATGGGATAACATTAATTTCATTGTAATGGATTACCACCTGTTGTTTGTGTCCCCACAAAAAATCATTGATTGCCTGTGAAACACAGGCAATGTGGTAACATTATTTCATTGTAATGAACTACCACCCGTTGTTTGTGTCCCCACAAACAACTAACTATTAATGGCCTGTGAGAACACAGCAATGGATTATAATGTATTCTTCGCTTCGCTCACAATGACAAATTAAAATCTTAACTTTATTGTAAGGATTCTATTCTGCACCCGACTAAACAGTAATTCTAAATCAGATTAAAATGAAGTCGTTTAAAATATTTTTATTCATTGCAATAGTTGCCATCTCCGCATTAGCATTAAGCTCATTCACTAACAAAAATCGCTCACTACCAGTTGCCGATAAAGGTTTTGCTGTGGTTGAGTTATTTACCTCCGAAGGTTGTTCCAGTTGCCCGCCTGCCGATGCGGTCGTGGCTAAAATTGAGAAAGAAAGCGCCGGTAAACCTATCTACATCCTCGCTTTTCACGTTGATTACTGGAACCGTTTAGGCTGGAAGGACGTTTTCAGCAGCGCGGCTTATTCCGAAAGACAAAACCAATATGCGCAATGGTTAAACTTATCGTCGGTTTATACGCCGCAGGTGGTAGTAAACGGCCGCACCGAGTTTGTAGGTTCAGAAGAAGGCACTTTGCGCAATGCGATTAAAACCAATCTTCAAAAAGAGGCTGTGGCGCAAATCAACTTGAGCAATGTTAAGTTCGATCATAATAAAGCCGAACTGCAATATCAAACCCAGGGAAAAACGGCTAACAGCATTTTACTTTTAGCCATAGTGCAAAAATCGGCGGCCACCAAAGTGGAGCGCGGCGAAAATGCGGGTCATACTTTATCACATGTGCAGATTGTACGTGGGATAGAAAGTGTATCTTTAAAAGGTAGTAATGGTTCTGCCAGTATCGAAGTGCCAAAAGGCTTTGATACTAACGGCTCCCAGATCATTGCATTTTTACAAAATACCACCACCGGCGAAATTACCGGGGCAACAAAAGCATCATTATAAGTTATTGGTTGTTAGATATACTGAATGAAAACCATAAAAGAAAAACACTCCTTAGCCATGCGGTGGACACATTGGGTAAACTTCCCGATCCTGACCATTATGATATGGAGCGGCATGCTGATCTATTGGGCTAACGACGAGTATAAGATCACTATTTTCGGCCATACCTATTTTCGCTTCTTTCCGGATTGGTACTATAAACTGTTGCATATCCCATCCCGTTTGGCTGAGGGTATGGCATTCCACTTTTTGTTTATGTGGTTTTTTACGCTGAATGGGATTTTTTATGTAACCTACACCATCATTTCGGGTGCCTGGCGGGAACTCGTTCCGCAAAAAAAATCATGGAAAGAAGCTTGGCTGGTGTTATTGCATGACCTGCACATCCGCAAAATGGCGCCGCCTCAAAATAAATATAATGCCGCCCAGCGCATTGCTTACACAGCTATTATTGTGATGGGGCTAGGCTCGGTAATTACAGGTTTGGCAATTTATAAGCCGGTTCAGCTTTATTATTTAACGTGGATTTGCGGCGGTTATCATTTCGCGCGGATCATCCATTTCGCGCTTACATTGGGCTATGTATTTTTCTTTGTGATCCATATTGTACAGGTTATTTTAGCGGGCTGGAATAATTTCAGATCAGTAATTTCGGGCTTTGAAGTGGTGAATGAGAAACCTAAAAAATTGGTGAAAGATGAATAAGCCACAAAAAGATATCAAACCCAAAAAGGAACTGACCATTGATCAAAAGATCAATCGCCGTAACTTTATTTCCTTCGGCACATTTGCTGTTTTGGGAACTGTTGCTTTTGGCGGCTGGCGGGAGTTGTACCAATCGCCTATCGAAAAAATTGGCATTACCGGCGGTGCGCACAAGCCATTACGCCGTGCGTTGAATAAGTCTGAGCTTTTTTTCAGGAATTTTTTCAGTAACAACCACCTGGTTAAAACTTACCCCAAATCAATGGCGGCCAAAGTTGTGCGTAAGAATACAAGTATTGGCGCGGATAGCCGCCTTGATGCTGCTAACTGGCGTTTGCAGGTTAAAAAGCTATCGGGCGAAGTATTGAACATCACTATTGATGAAATAAAGACCCTCCCAAAAACAGAACTTATTTTCGATTTTAAATGTGTTGAAGGCTGGGACCAGATACAGCATTGGGGCGGTGTAAAATTTGCCGATTTTGTTGATCATTTCGGGCTTCAGCCTGAAACCAAACTGGATTATGTAGGCATGGAAACACCCGATAAAGGCTACTACGTTGGGCTAGACATGGATAGCGCCATGCACCCGCAAACCATATTGGCTTACGAGATGAATGATATGCCTATCCCCGTGCCACATGGTGCGCCTTTGCGCTTGATCATACCAGTGAAATACGGCATTAAAAATCTAAAGCGTATCGGAACTATCAGTTTCAGCAACCGCCGCCCGCATGATTACTGGGCGGAATTGGGCTATGATTATTATTCGGGTTTGTAGATTTTACTGAATTTAATCTATGCCTTCTTTGTTTAATGCCTCTAAAAAAGGCCATAATAATCTGAATTATTAAGGCTCCCGATCCTAAAACAAAAAGAAGAACTATCGCATTAATCCCACTGATTATAGATGAGTGAAAAATATTGTAATTAAAAAATTCTATAATAGATACTATAGTTATAGCAACATTAGTTTGTAATCCAGCAAGTTCTAATAATCTTTTTTCAGATATATTTTCATTCTTTGATGTATAATCTATTACAATTATGAATAAATACAAGCAAAATAAAAGTGTATAAACAACAGCACCTGTTGAAACACCTAACAATAACAATTTATATATATCTTCTGATTGATAAACAGATGGATATAAAAAATATATTGTCATTACAGGAATACATAAACAATATATTATAGTTTGAATAATAAATACTGTTTTTACAAAAGGAAGCTTTGAAATAAACTCCCAAAATTCTTTTTTTAGCATTGCGATATACTAGGTATCTAAATCTATAATTATTTAGATATAATCACAAAAAATATTATTTTAAATCGAATCCGCCGTATTACCACCGTCAACAAAAGCAAATAGCTCGTCCTGCAATTTACGTTCGCCAACTTGTTGGCGCCACATGGCATAGTATAAACCTTTCTGCTCTACCAGTTCATCATGGGTACCACTTTGCACAATCTGGCCGTTCTCCAGCACGTGGATAATATCGGCATGCATAATGGTTGATAACCGGTGCGCGATAATCAGTGTCATGTGATCTTTTAGTGCCGATAAATTTTGTACGGTTTTAGTTATCTCATCTTCGGTAATCGAATCAAGCGAAGAGGTAGCCTCATCAAACAACAAAATATCGGGATGCCGCAAAAGCGCCCTCGCAATAGATAAACGTTGTTTTTCACCGCCTGATACTTTTACGCCACCTTCACCAATCAGTGTATCCAGCCCATCCCCTGCCCTGTCTAATAGCGATTGACATGCTGCCTGTCGCAAGGCTTCCAGGCATTCTTCATCGGTAGTATTTGGCTTTACAAAGCGCAGATTATCCCTGATATTACCTGAGAATAATTGTGTATCCTGCGTAACAAAGCCAATTTTGCGGCGAAGCTCATCCAAATGAATCTCCTTGGTATGGGTGCGGTTATAAAATATATCGCCGCTAAGCGGTTTATATAAACCCACCAGCAGCTTTATTAATGTACTCTTTCCTGACCCCGACGGTCCTACAAAAGCGATCGTTTGGCCGCGTTCGGCAGTAAATGAGATCCCGTTAAGTGCCAGGCGATTGCTGTTTTTATATTTAAAAAACACATTCTCAAACTCAACATGCGCTATTTTATGCAGCTCGGTCGGGTCTTCGGGAATCTCTTCAATCGGGATGCTCATTAAACGTTTAAAGTTGGCCAGTGAGATCTGTGCTTCGCGCCATGATAACGCCATGTGCCCAAACTCCTGCAATGGGCCGAAGAGTAAATAAGCGTATAACAGGAAGCTGAAGTATTGCCCCGGCGAAATCTCTTTATCAAAAATCAGCATCAGCAGTATCATTACCATAGCACTGCGCACTACGTTTACGGTACTGCCTTGTATAAAACTAATGACCCGCAGAATTTTAGTTTTAACAATTTCAAGGTTAAGAATTTTGTGGGTAGTGGCGTTTAAACGTTCTATTTCCTGGTTGGCAAGGCCGTGGCTTTTTACCAGCTCGATGTTTCGTAATGATTCTGTTGTACGGCCAGCCAGCACCGATGTTTTGAGTACGATAGCCCGGTGAATAACCTTAATTCGCTTAGAGAGCACCCAGCTTAAATAGGTAATTACAGGCACCGACAGCATAAAAACAATGGTAACCTTGTAGCTGATAAAAAAGGAATACACGGCCACAAAAATGATCCCAAAAAAGGCCATGAAGGTTACATTGATGGATGCCTTGATAAAATTTTCGGCATCGCTGCGCACTCGTTGCAGGGTACCTAGTTTTTCGCCGCTGCGGGTATCTTCAAATTCATAAAAAGGGATGGCCAGCGAATGTTTCATACCATCGGCATATATTTCGGCGCCTATGCGCTGCGAAACGGTGATGGTAAAATAATCCTGAAAATTATTAGCAATACGCGATAACAACGCTGCGCCAAAAGCTAACAGCAGCAGATTTACTATGCCAATCAAATAATCATAACGGATAAAATGCTCCCGTTTAATAATATAGTTATCTACGATTTTACCGGTTATAAGGGGGTCAACCAATGAAAATCCCTGGTTTAAGGCCGTCATTAAAAGGGCAAGTACGATAATCCACTTGTACTTTTTAAGATAGCTAAACAATAATTTCATAGGCGCGGATACGGATTAAGTCAACTTCACTCATAATTAAACGCACAAAACCTTGTTTTGATTGTGCCAGATAGCTTTTTATGATATTTTTAAAAATATCAACTTTAAATATCATAATGAAAATTTTACAATATCATACACTAAGTTTTTACTTACAGCCATGAAATATAACCGTATAAGCCGCAACAATATCATCAAAATTTCACCATAAAATTTGCATATTGCGGTGGATGCCTGCACAAAAATTCCCATTCAGAAAACAAATAGCTTATGCCTGCGGCATGATCGGGTGGAGTATCATGACGAATATCATCATCGTTATGCTGCCTTATTTTTACCTGCCGCCTACCAATGCGGGGTTAACACCGCTTATACCGCAGCTCATGTTGTTCGGCGTTTTAAATATCCTATCTGTAATTGCAGCTTCGGGGCGGTTGATCGATGCGATCTTTGATCCTTTCATCGCATCGCTCAGCGATAAAAGCGCGAACCCTAAAGGCAGGCGCATACCATTTATGAAATGGGCCATTTTACCTGCAGCCTTCTTTTGTTTCCTCACTTTTTGCCCGGTTGAAAAGGGCGAAAGCACCCGCAACGCCATATGGCTTACCTGTACGCTCATTTTGTTTTTTATGAGTGTAACTACCTATATCATCCCATACAACGCGCTTTTACCCGAGGTAACCGAAACCGCGGCCGAAAAGGTGAAGCTATCCTCTTTTCAACAAGTGGGTTTTGTTTTAGGGATGATCATCTCTGGCTTTGTAAATAATTATGCTGATTTAGTACAGAAGTTTTTGCATGTGGTAAGCAGAGATAACGCGGTGCAGTATACCATCGGTGGCTTATCCGTAGCCGCGGCTTTTTTTATGCTGATACCGGTGCTGTTCATCGACGAGAAAAAATATTCATCCAGTATACCATCACATTTACCTTTGCTGCCTGCCATCCGCAAAACATTTAGCAACCGCAATTTTAAATATTACCTGATATCGGACTTCACCTATTACATGGCACTCAGCATTATATCAAGCGGCCTGCTGTATTTTGTTACCGTGCTGCTTGGTTTACCCGAATCTATCGGCGGGCCGCTTTTAGGTGTAATGGTGATCGTATCGCTGATGTTTTATCCACTGATCAATTACCTCTCTAAAAAAATAGGAAAGAAACCAATTGTGCTGTTTTCCTTCGGGCTGCTGTGTATCGTGTTTATTTTCATTTATTTTCTTGGCAAACTGCCAATGTCGTCACACGCGCAAATTTACTTTATGCTGTTAGTGGCCAGTTTTCCGCTGGCTTCATTGGGCATATTGCCAAATGCCATCCTTGCTGAAATAGCCCAGGACGATGCCATCAAAACCAAAGAAAACCGTGAGGGGATGTTTTTCGCGGTGAAATACCTGTTTGTAAAACTGGGCCAAACGCTGGGAATAGCATTATTTGCCTTTTTAACCGTGTATGGTAAAGACCCCGGCAATGATTACGGCTTGCGCCTCAATGGTATTTGCGGGTTTGCCTTGTGCCTGCTGGCAATTATATTTTTTAGCAGGTTTAGAGAAAAAAGAGTGAGTAGCTGATTAAAAACCGTAGTTGCGAGCAATAGCGTGGCAATCCCCAACTATACAAACCCGACTTACAATACCGCCCTGTAAGTTAAGCATTGCCTCGTCATTGCACTTCTTCCTCGCAATAACAAAAGGCATAATGAACCCTACCGTAAGATATTATTCGGCCTCACATACACCAATTGCATGGTATTGATATTACGCATGGCGAAAGCGGCTTCGCAATAGCACAAATAGTAATTCCATTTGCGGATGAAGCGATCATTAAATCCTAAGGCTTTTACTTTTGGCAGGTTGGCATTAAAGGCATCAAACCAAAGTTTTAGTGTAGTAGCGTAATCCATTCCTATATCTTTTAAATCAACTAAAGTCATATCACTTGTGCGGTTAACAGCACTGTTAATAGCGCCTACCGATGGCAATAACGAGCCTGGAAAAATGTGTTTCTGTATCCAATCCACACCTTTGCGCAGGTTATCATAACGTGAATCCGGCGAAGTAATTACTTGTAAGGCTAAAATACCGTTCTTTTTAAGCAGGTCGTTTACTTTTTTAAAGTATACTTCCATGTAATTGTGCCCAACTGCTTCCAGCATTTCAACCGAAACGATCTTATCAAACTGGCCTTCCATCTGGCGGTAATCTTTGATCAGGATGCTTACACGGTCACTTAAACCTTCAGCTTCCACGCGTTCAACAGCCATTTTGTGCTGCTCTTCGCTGATGGTTAACGAGGTTACCCGGCAACCGTAAGTTTTAGCCATATATATCGCATTGCCACCCCATCCGCTGCCGATCTCCAGCACATGATCAGTTGGTTTTAAATGCAATTGCTGACATAAACGATCATATTTGGCTATCTGTGCTTCCTGCAAACTCAAGCCATCTTTATAAAAATAAGCGGCCGAGTAGGTCATTGTCGGATCGAGGAAACTGGCGAAGAAATCATTGTTCAGATCATAATGTTCTGAGATATTTTTGCGCGAACCTTCAACCGTATTTGCTCTTTTAAAATGAGAAAGTTTATTGTAAAGCTTTAGCAGGTTAAGCGCTAAAGTTTGGGTATTGCTGCCGGATACGCCGGGGGCATTCTCAATATTTAGCAGCACCCACTTAATTACATTGGTGATGTTATCGGTATCCCACAAACCATCTACGTAAGCCTCGCCAAAACCAATATCGCCAAACAGGATAACGCGTTTGTAAAACTCGTCGTCAACAATGGTCATATTTGCTGATATATTTCCTTCGCCAGTACCCAAAGTTAGTTGCGCACCACATGATAAAGTGATATGCAAATTGCCTTTATCCATCTTCGACATGAGTTTTAAAACTACGTCCTGGTAAAAGCTGCTTTTTTTAACGAGGGTTAGCGTGTTAGACATTGGCTTATAAATAGTAATTATGGTGCGTTTAAACTATATACGAAGTTTTGCCGCTTTAAGGTTTTACCTAAGATAGAGAATTTGGCTGATAAGGACGAAAAACGCCCTTTTGCAAATCTTTATTTGCCTCTTTTTTATGGAAAGGAATCTTTTTTAACCACAGTTTTAAGGCCTGCCAGTGGATAGCGCCAATGATTTTAACCGTGATTAGCGGGAAACTGAGGAAATACAAAAGCAAATTAGCATCGGTTAATGGCTTGCGAACGCCGCTTAGCGTGCTGATAAAAAAGCGGTTACCTTCCTTGTCGTAATCATCAATCTTTACCTGCAGCTTTTCGCCGGGGATGTGCAGGTCGAAATCAAAGTTGGTATCCATTTCCGTAAACGGCGATACGTAAAAATATTTTTCGGTATTCAGCTTAAATTGCTCGCCTTGCCTGGTTTCGGCACCCAAAAAATAGGGTTTCATCTCCAAATAGGTATTGCAAACCTCCACTACCGAACAAACAATCTGCCCCTGCTCATCATAACAATAATAAAACGACACCGGGTTAAACTGGTAGCCTGCGGTGCACAAATTGGTAAGCACCATAATGCGGCCATTGCCAATGTTCACACCATTGCTTTGCAGGTAACCGGTAATATGCTGGCGGGTGTTTTTTGTGGTATCCGGATTTTCGCGCGGCAGTTGCAAATGATCCTTATCCCGAAAATTGAACAGGTTAAATTTGTTCCTGCTCATGAATTTTAGGCGCTTACTTAAACCATCTATCTCATCCAGATCCAAATAAAACATAAACACCTCGTAATTGAACCTATGCACTTTTGGCGCAAGGCGGTGGTGCATTACTTTGGCTTTATATAAACAGGAATTGATAGCGGCGTTTGCCATAGTTGAATATACGGTTTAAACCGGTGGCTGGATCAAAATTTTATCATCATAAACCTGTTTGCCCAGCAATTGCGAGCATAAATTTACCGCGCTGGTAAACGCATCCTCGTGGAAACCATAGTTAAAATAGCTGCCGCAAAAATATACCGGGCCGTCTGCGTTGATCTTATGCAATTCCTTTTGGGCGTTTATGGCAGGCACATCAAACAGCGGGTGATGATAATCTATTTCCTTTAGGATCTTTTTAGGGTCGATATTATCATGCGGATTGATCGATACGAAATAGTTCATTTTATCTGATACCTGCTGTAACTCGTTCATCCAATAAATGGTAGTTGGGATGAGTTTATCGCCTTGCTTTTCAATACTGTAGTTCCAACTGCTCCAGGCCAGTTTTGTTTTAGGCATAATGCTTTCGTCGGTATGTAAAACGGCTTTGTTGTATTGATATTTAAAGGTACACAGCAAACGTTTTTCATCTGCCGTAGGCTGATCTAACATAGCCAATGCCTCATCGCCATGCGCGGCAATAATTACGCGGTCAAATACCTCCTGCGAACCATCCGAGGCATGTACAGTTACCGTGCCATCTTCATTACGCACCACCTTTGTTGCCTTGCGACTTAAATGGATCCTATCCTTAAAAGGCGCGATCAACTTCTCTCGATAAGACTGGCTGCCGTTATGCAAAGTGTACCATTGGTGCTGTGTATCTAAACCCAGAAAGCCATGATTTTGGAAGAATTTGATCAGTGTTACTATAGGAAAATCCAGCATTTGCTCCATTGGTGTGGACCATACAGCCGAACTCATGGGCACCAGGTATTTCCATAGCATATCATCACCAAAACCAAACTCCTTAACATATTGGCCGATGGAGTAATTGGCATATTTAGGATCGTCGACTATCTTAATGCTTTCCTTATTAAAGCGCCCGATCTGCATCAGCATTTTAATAAACGACAGGTTAAATATATTTTTCCGCTGCGCGAATAAATGGTTCACGCTCGACCCGCTGTACTCCAGCTTCGTAGGCAAATGTTGCACGCTGAATGACATCTCGGTTTTTTTAACCGGCGCTTTCAACTCATCAAACAAGCGACATAAGTTGGGGTAAGTATGGTAGTTGAAAACCATAAAGCCGGTATCAATATAAACAGGTTTGCCGTCTTCGTCAACTGTTACTGTGTTGGTGTGGCCGCCGGTATAATCGTTTTGCTCGTAAAATGTAAGGTCATTATGCTTGTGCAAAAAATGGCCGCAGCCCATTCCGGCAATCCCGGTGCCTATTATCGCGGTGCCCCCCCGCTGGTTAGCGGAGGAATTATTATTGGAATTATCCATCAGTATCTATTTAGATTTAACCACCTGCTTATCGCTCCCCCTTCAGGGGGTTGGGGGGCATATGGTATGTAAAAACTGTAAAACCGTGTAGGTAGATATCTGTCCGCCCGGTCCGTTCAAATTATAATCAAACCCGTGGGTTGCCCAGGGTATTTGCAGCCAGTAATGTTTAATACGGTTGTTTTGCAATGCGCCATTTAAGCGGTGGCTATGCTCCGGCGATACCAAAACATCATTAGTGCCATGAATCAACAAAGTCGGCACCGAATGTTCATTCACAAAATTAAGCGGTGAGCAATCATAATATTTCATCGGTACCAGGGAAAACGAACCGCCAACATATTGATCCATTACCTTGCGCGAATCCATAATCAATGGATTTGATGGGATAGAATAACCCCAAACCATATCGGCAGGGCCATAAAAATCAACTACGCCTTTCAGGTCTTTCTCGTGCATGGTATAAGCTGCCAGCAAAGCGATTTGCGCACCTGCAGATCGGCCTATCAGCACGAATTGCGTGGTATCGACATTCAGCTCATCGGCATGCTCGCGCATGTATTTAATGGTGTTCACAATATCTTCAACCGGTGCAGGTGTTTGCCATTTAGGCGCCATGCGATAGTTGATAGATGCTACGTTATACCCTTTTTTTGCGAGCAAGCTATTCAACTCCGGCAATTGCTGACTATCGCCGCCCGCCCATGAGCCGCCGTGAACCACAATAATGCAAGGCTTTCTACCCAATATTTGCGATGGGTAAAAATCCAGGCTCATGCTGGTATCAGCATATTTTACATAGGTAATTTTTTTGTATCCAACGCTATCCGGCTTTTTAAACATCTTAAAAAAACTGTAAGGCGCGCTGGTGCTATCGGTATTGTTAACGCCGAATGCGGCATCAAACTCGCTCCTAACGTTGCCAGCCAATATATAAGCACGGGCAATTGGTGATAAGAACAAGATCAAAGCAACAAGGCCGATAATTGTTCCGGGGAATACATATCTGCCGCCAAAAAAACCGGCAAGCAGCACAACTATGGTAACACTTGAGAACAACCAGGGAAACTCCGTTACGGCAATTGCCAGCAACCAAATGTGATATTCGAAGGCTTTAAAAACGGCAAGTAAGGAAATCAGGGCAAGGATTATTGTAAGTATCAGGCGGATCATGCGTTGGTTTTATGGAATAAATAATGACTTACAAACCACTCGTTGCCTTTTTTAAAGTTCCATAACTCAGCACAGGCTAAATAAAATAAACGCCAGTAAACCCACCATTTCACGGCTTGGTCTTTACCATAAGTTTCTTCAAAAAGCGGCATGATCTCTTTTTTGTGCTTGTCCATATTTACCAACCACGCTTCGGCGGTTTTGCCGTAGTTGGTGCCGTTTACATGCCAGTGGTTTTCAACAATCAAATCATCGTTAAAATAAAACATCAAATCGTCGCTCGGCATAATGCCGCCGGTGAAAAAGTAT
>Ga0302224_10000251_pt1 | contig 30476 bp, 6 predicted proteins | sample II_Palsa_E3_1_FD_193520 | JGI IMG/M metagenome (GOLD analysis project Ga0302224, IMG submission 193520) | Peat permafrost microbial communities from Stordalen Mire near Abisko, Sweden - II_Palsa_E3_1 | ecosystem: Environmental > Terrestrial > Soil > Palsa > Peat permafrost | place: Sweden... | reverse complement strand
ATTTTATGTACTTCTGCAGGCTCGTCTTTGGTGATTGACAATCAAGCCATAGACAGTAGATTGCGTGACCGGATATTATTCCAAGTTATGAGGCAATCATATGAGAAGAAACGACCCCGGTGGCGGCTTATACTAGAAATGAGAGCAGTAGCGAAGATAAACATCATTCATGTAAGTCAATGGATTTGTATCACAGTATTGACTGATCTAGAACTGGTCCAGTTTCATTTACATGATGTCAATCAAGCAATTTCCCAGCCCTGGCAATGGCCACCTGATCCTACTCAAAGTCATATGGGGTGGAGCTACGTCGTCCCCAAAGGACCCAAGCCTGAACGCCCTGAAGTAGATTCGAAATGGCTAATGGCACTGTGGAACGGCGAATCTATGGTGTCTACCGAGCAGAACAAGAACCTAGGATTGCAAAAAAACCGCTCTTTTTCATCTATTCTATCGTGGATAATGGCCCACCTGCATTCAATTTTCAAACCTATTCCCGCACAAGGTTCACAAAGAACTATCTCCCGGCATTTCTGGGTCTTTGACCGTATACCAAAGCGGGTCGGCTCTACCCTTGAGCTCAAGGACCACCATTCCGAGTATCTAAAAGGATGGGGTGTTGAAGTTGAAGAAGGCTTCCATATTTCTTGGGAGATATCGTTGTTTGTTTGTCTTCTTGCCCTTGGCGCAGTGGGTCTTGCCGTGGGACTAGCGCGTAAAAATGACAATCTGGCATATCTTGGAGTAGCAGGTTTACCGGTGCCATTAATGGGTTATTTATTAACAATTTATATTACAGCAAGTAAGGACAACAAGGCTTAAGATAAAAGGCAAATATACTTATTTTTTTTTTGATCGCTTACAATAATTTTGTACATGAATTGCTAGCCTCGCGGCACGCGTATTCGAGGCTAGGACCCTTTGGTGTTCACACATCAGCCATGAGAAGATGGTTACAAAAGGCGATCCAGACACAAGACTTTGGAAATATGCTGACAGTGTGAAGCGATATTATATACAGTACAATTAGAGTGATACGTTCATCTTTTAGCAAGTTATGGAGTAATGCAAGGAAGGCAGATGTCTTTCATTTCGAAAATTTCTCCCTTGCATCACTCCTTGATCTTTCGATAGCGACGAAAGCCTGCAACGGCACAAACGAGAATCGCCCACGCACACCTTCGACTGTAGAACTTGCGACCGTCACTACGGCAGCGGGACTGCTCTACAGCAGCACCTACGCGACTCCCCGGTTCATGCCCCGTCCTTCGACTGTGAGGCCTGCGATCAATCCTTTAGTAACGAGCAGGCGTTATAGCAGCACCTACGCGACGCCCCGGTTCATGCTCCGTCCTTCGACTGCGAGGACTGCAATCGATCTTTCGATAGCGAAGAGGCGTTGCAGCAGCACCTGCGGGATTCACCAGCGCATGCGCCGTCCTTCGACTGTGAGACTTGCGATCGATCCTTCGGCAACGAGGAGGCCCTGGAGCAGCACCTGCGGGACTCTCGCATTTACCAATAGGATACGAAAACCCCTTTGATGTCTTTTCCCGCTCTTTCCCAACGTTTGATTATGATCCTTCTCTCCCACCAGCTACTTCGTATGCCAACTTGCGGGAACACGAGGGGTGGCACCGTGGTAGTGCCGCGTTAAACGATGCATGGAACAGATACCAAGATGCGCTGCAAAGCGAACTGCACATGTGGTATGGTACAAAGAACGATCTGACTGCATGGCATGCGCTTTGTCGCGCAATTGGTGTCGAGCCGCTTCCGCAAACGTGTGAGCAATGCGAGGAGGTAGGAGACCGTGCAACGAAAGTTGGTAGATTAATGCTGACGCGGATTATAGGCTGTACGGAGGACACACGTTAATATCGTTAATTTGATTAAATGGGGACGAAGTGGTAGTGAGGAAAAAGTTCAGACCTTCCGCGATGTGGTAGAGCTGCGAGCCTACACCAAGGAGACGGGCAAGGTATTTCGCAACACGTTCAACCAAGAAGGCAGCAATGTTATCTTGAGACACCTGCTTCGAAAGATCTTTCGAGGGAGCTTATGAAAAAGTAAAGGCTGCCGCCGAACTGACTGCTGCAATAAACTTGGGATTTCTGTATATCCCATCATAACTTTGCCCTTGTAGTAACCAAACATGATAATGATACCCGCATTTCCTGAGCCATCTGACTGCTATTGTATCCTCCAGACGATACAATCATGTTTCAATCTCCATATTCAGCCAGCGTACGGCTTGCAGCTCGATAGATTTCCATTATTCAGTTGAGCAATCTAACAGGGGTTAGCTGGAATTCAACGAGGAAGAAGTAAGCCACCGACTCACCATTACTTGCGCTTGTGACCACACTTGGGGCAGTCATCCTCTTTTATATTTGACTCGAGGGTAGATTGTAGGATGTCCTTGACGGGACAACGAATCAGATGGGCACGATGGGCCTTGTTGGGAGGATCCATTAATGTCGGATATATATTCGATTGTCGATGTTGACGTGAAGCGTAATGATGCGTTGCTAACCATAGCGAGGATTTCCTTAAAGCTGCGCGAGAGTGACGATGAGGAGAGGCTAAGTCCATGGCCGATGACTAATAATCCTCAGGCAATAGTTTCCTGTGCGGTGACCACCAATGATTACATAAGTGAAATTACATCGTAAAATATTATGGGACGTGCGTGGTTGTTTCGCACTAACCAAAATCGTCACTTGCTTTAATCCGAGGTACCGACCCGCGTGGCGATCTTGCATGAATCTGCACGCCACAGCAGCCACAAGGCTGATGACGATTTCCTGCATAGTGGTAAGCCTGAGAGCTCCGATAAGACTCCTTTACAAGCATTAGGGATGGTATGGGCTCGGTGGTGGAGCTGTGGTGGAGGAACTCTGTCACGCTATAAAAAGGAGACCTTTTATAAATCAGGCGTAAGGATGACGATACGAAGGTAATTTGGTAGTGGGAGGAGTTTAGGGTATCCGGGGGTGGCTATAGAATATAATTTATTAAAGGATATAGGAGATATTAAAATATATAGAGATTTTAAGATACTTGAAGTTAAAGTACTTATTATTTTTTTCGGCACATAAGGTTTTTCGTTATGTAGGAATGGACGTTATTAATCTAGAGCTTCTAAATTATACGGACTTATTTTTGGCTTATTCTTTAAAGTTTATTGTATTAAATAAATACCGGTTTATTATATTAAGTTATATATATATTTTTTATCCCAATGTCATGACAAGTTTTTTGGCCGCAGCTTTAATTTTAAATAATCTCGTGTAATTTATATTAATTTCTATCGTAATATTCTTATTAAAATTAAGTATACTAGCACGACTATGCCCCTCTACTACCGGCTTAATATATCTTAACTTTTCATAATTACCTAAATTTAGACTTAGTCATCCATAAGGGCCGATAATATAGTTTAATCTAAATATAATTACTAGATATATCTTACTCCTCGTAAAAAGAAATAAAAATATTATTATTTCTTCTTAAAAATTCTTGCCAGTGAAAGTTTCTTGTCCTTAGTAATTATATTAATGGATTAAATATTATAGTATAAATATCCTTAATATAATTTATTGTTAAACAAAAATCTGCATGATCTCCTACTCCAATAATAAATTCCGGGCTAAGATCATAAAATTATTTCTTATTATTAGTCCAATAGAGATAAATCAACCATAAGCCTTATTCTCTAATCACAAAGAGTATTTCTGGTTCTGGAATCCTATATATTTTATTCGGGATATATAAATATATAATATATTTTTTATATTAAATATCCCATAAATAGGAATTATTTTTATTCTCTTTATCTCTTAAGAAGTCTATCAAGAAGCAATAAATATCTGGTTAATCCTTTTAATTATATTAATTTATTTTAAGGGTTTATTAATAAAAAAATATTAAATTAAAGATCCTAGGTCTTATGAATATTATCCTTAAATATATAATTTTTAAATTATATCTAAATATTAAAATTAATAAATTCTTTTTTATAAATTATTCGAGTTAATTATAATTATAAAATATTATACCCTAAACTTTATCATGACTTCTTTCCTTATCAGGAAGAATTATACCAAAAGTAAAGACTAGTTTTTATATTAAAGTATAAAAAAAATAACTAAATAATTTAAGCCAAAACTTAAAAAAAATATTCTTATGCCTAATAGGGCGCTTGGTCGCAAGTTTTATCTTAAAACTTTTAAATAATAAAGTAATAAATAAAAGAAAAAAATAATTTATATTATATATTATAAATTTATTAAAGATATTAAAATGAATCAGTCGCTATTTATGGCCCTTTTTTATACCTTAAGTAATACGTCTTATTTTAATTTCTTTATATTAATATAATAATTATTATTTATATATACCTAAACCCGAGGCCGCAAGAGATACCGGACCTAGGTGACTTTAGTATTATAAAGTTAAAATATTATAAGATCTTGTCTAAAATACTTAGACCAATATATTTTATTAATAATGACTATAAGCCTAATGCCTAACTAGAATCAAGGGAATTATTTAAATAAATCTAGTAAATATTATATAAATAATTATTATATGCGAGAATATTCCCTCTTATATAATAAAGTTTATGATTATCCAGTATATGACTATGTATAACTAAGTATATAGTTACCTATTATTATCCAATATATAAGAATATTAGACTAATTCTCGAGATTATAAATATATTTAAGTATTATATAAAAAAAATACACGATATTATACTTTATATACTAGGAGAAATAATTAATTTATATTAATTTAAAAAATATATAATCTAGAATTCTAGTTATTATATTTTCTTATTTATTTTAAAGTATTATTAATTAGGGCCGTGGCTATAATCCTTTCCCGTATATATTATTTCCTATAGGTATTTTTTAATCTTGGGCGTTTTCGTTATAAAGATAATATTCTTATGAATTAAGACCTCGATTAATATTTCCGGATTTATATATTAAAGTTTTAATTTTTTCTTTATTTCTAAGTAGAAGATAAATCGGGAGAAAAACTTTAGACGATCTTATATATCGTTAGATGTTTTTTAGGATAAAGATAAAGTATTAATATAATAGGACGCTTCTCTGCTTTCTTCTAGAAATAACGATATTATTATCGTCCAGTGGGCCTATTTACCGGGTCCGGAAATCCGGCAAAAGTCTTAATAAGAGTTATACTAAGTCCCTATATATTAAGTTTTATTGTCTGGACTTCTTTATCCTAAAGCTCCGGTATTATATAAAAATTTATTTTAACTAAAGAATATAAGTCGTTAATGGTCTTGGCGATACCAAAATCACTAAGAAGAAATTTTCCTTGACGATATAATATATTCGAAGACTTTATATCTCGATATATAATAGGCGGATTATATATATATATATAGTATAGTCCAAAAAAAATATCGCGAAATATTTTTATAGTCTTACTTTACCTGTCCTTAAATATAAAGTTTATAATTTATTGATTAAAGCTCTTCTTGTAAACTAACTAAAAGATCTCGATATTGTGTCCTATATTTTAATCTTGGGAGTATAGGACTAGGAAGATATATTTTTAAAAAATTATTTTATTATAATTTAGTCTTAAAATAAAGAAGTTTATATTATATATTTTTAAGATTAAAATAATCTTAGCTTTAATTTTTAGCTTAAAATCTTTTTTTATAATAATCCTTAATTTCGGCATTAACTTAGATTAAATAATTTTATAAGTATAATATTTATCGATATATATATTAATAATTTTATATATATTATTTTAAGATTCTTTGCCAAGTTACTTTATTTTATTATATATTATCTCGTTATTTAATTTAGGTTAAAAAGAAATATTTAACCTAGTATTATAGTTACTTATTATAATAAATATTAGATTAAAAATTATTATTCGATAAAGAGTCCCCTTATATATTCTTTTATATTCTTCGGGAACTAATTAATAAATAAATAATAATCTTTCTCTCGTAAAAGTTTTGGGATCTTATATTCTTCATGACTTTAAGATAAAATCTATATGACTTATTATAAAAATCTACTCGTGATCCAGGAATATAATATATTTTCAAGAATATTTTTATATTTACTTTATTTAATTATAAATATCGCGAAGGTATATATTCTTATATATTAAGATATTATAAAAAAAAACTTTTTTAGTTACTGGATATATATTAAAATAATATTAATTATTTTTTGATTAATCTTTGTCTAGAACTATATTATTTATAAAGATATATCGATTAAACTTTATAAGATATCTAGATATTTTTAATTATAATTAAGATCTAAATCTTAAGAATTATTTTAAAGAATCATTGGATTCCTATTTTATTTGCCCGTTAATATTATTTCGAATAATATTTATAATATATTTATTTATAGGAATAAGATTAAAGAAAATCCCAGGCTTGTCCTGGCCTATAAAGATACTAATGTTATTGAATCTAATAAATAATTAATAAAGATTAAATTTAGAGATTTATTTGATACACTAGTTTTTATTATAAAAGATCTTTTAAAGTTATTTTTCTTGCTAAGAATTTTGTATCTCGATCTCCCTAATAAGTCATTTAAATGTCTTCTTTTTTCCCTCGTTATAAATAGGCAATATATATATACTAAAAATACCTATAAGAGAATATACTTTATCTTCCTTATACTTGGTTTCTTGCTTTTATGCCCATGATAATCACGCGTTAATAAAGAAAAATAATAAAGATTTTTCTTGAAGAATATTAATAAAAATCTTAATAATCTTATAAATTTATTAAATAAGAAAAGTCTTGTCGCCAAGTAATTTACCCTCTCCTGAAAAAAAAATAATCGATCTTAAAACAAGAAGTTCTTAAAGAATCCAGCCTTAAATAAATTATTTATTTTTCCAAAAAACTAATTCCTACCTGGAGTCATATATTAAAATATCTAATAAATATATATAGTATTAAATCACGTTATAATATTAGTAAAATATAGAGTTAAGAGTCTCCGCAAGTTCGATAGAATTTAATTTATCGATATAATATATGTTTATCCAGACGTACTAAAGACTATTTATAATAACTTATTTCCGACAAAATTAAATCTTTTTATAGTTAGTCTTGCTCTTATTAATATCCTGCATTAAGTCTTAAAAAATAATTTCTTAATTATTCTCTCCCTAAGTATAAAAAAATATCGTATAGGAAGGAATATTATTAATAAAATCTTTAATTAAATTAACTTAGTCATGACTAAAATCTAAAAGATACATAATTTATACAGGGGTATTAGGATCTTAAATCTTTTAAAAAATAAAAATAATCCTTAAATAAAATAAAAATATTATAAAATAAGTATAATATATTATAAACAATAAATCTAAGGATTAAAATTAAATATTTTTATCGAGTACTTAATGCATTAAACTAAATATCTATTAATATTAGATATTAAATCTTTATTAATATCTTAATTATTTTTTTATTAATTTAATAAAATAAAATAAAAATCTTAAATATATTATAAATAACTAGGGCCGATTGCGTTAAACCTAAATCTAGTCTACCTGATTAGGTATAATAAAAGATAAATAAAATTTAGATAACTAGATTAAGCTATATTTTAAGATAAAATACTTTATATTTACTTGACAATAAAAATAAGACTAAATCAGGAGATTTTATTAATTAAAAACATCTTGCCATGACTAAGTCCTATATAAAAGACAATATCTAGAATTCTTTATTTAATATAGATCTATATTCTTAGGCCAGGGGCTCAAGCATGCGACTCTATAAATATAGTTTATTATTTTATTCCCGTGATTAAATATAAGTAAGGATCAAGAGACTTAAGAAGAAAATCCACTGGGCTATATTTATATAATAATTTCTAAAGATATTTATTATCTTTATTTCCTATATTTAAATTATTTTTATTATATAGTATTATCGTCTAAAATTATATAATAAAAAAAGAATATATATAGATATAATAGGGTATAATACCCGAGATCCTCGTTATAGATTATTTTGACTTTTGGGCTACTTTTCCCGGCGACAAGAAAAAATATATACAATAAGTTTAATAATAGTATAAGTCAGGCTTTTCGGCAAGACAGAAAGTTATTGCTTTATAAAGATATTAAAATAAGTCCAGTAACCTAGTCCAGAAAATAATTAATAAATTAAATATATAATATTATTTTTTTATTATTATTAATTCTTAATAATCTTAATCGCTAGCGATAAAATATTAGATATTAAATATTATTTTTTAAATTTTTTTTATATCTTTATAATTATAATTTTAAGTTTTATTTATATAACTAAAAATATTTTATAATTAATTAAGACTATCGATAATTTTTTATTTATAAATAATAATATATTTAGCAATAATATCTATAAAGAAAAAAAAATACCAGAAATAAAGATATATCTAAACTAGGATAAAAAAAAAAAACTAGCTGGTCGCAAAGTTATATATATAAATAAAAAATATAAAAGAAATAAAAATAAAAAACTAGAGATAATAAAAATACTTAAAAAAATAAAATCTATAAAGTTTTAATATTAAATAAGGAAATATAATCTTTAATTATAAGGACTTATTAAAAAAAAAATTAATAAATTAAATTAATCTTTTCTAAAAGAAATAATTAAGAAAAATTAAAATATTTTTAATAAGATTTTATAATTTATAATCATAAACATATATATTAATATTTTTTTTTAATCTTAAAAATAAATAAAAAAAAATTCTTATATAATTTATTATAATAAAATTATAAAAAATATCTCTTAAAGTTAATCTAAATAATTTATCTTAATATTTATAAAAATTCTTTAATTAAAACATTATATAATAAATTAATAAAAAAGACTTGCGATATAAATTAATCAAAGAATTATTAATAATTTAATTAAATATAATATATTTATAAATCCAAGTATAATATAAAAAATCCCTAAAAATCTATTATATAATTCTTTAATATATAAGTAAAACTTTATAAATTATTATAATTATATATTATATAAGAAATTAAAATTAATTAAGACTAAAAAACCTTAAATAATTTTAAAGTCTAGGGAAGAGGGGCCATATTATTCGAGAAACAAGAAATAATCTAGATATTAAAATATATATATTTAATAATTATTATAATTTATATAAATATAAAATTATATTAAAATAATATTATTTAATAATTATATATTTTTTTATTTTTAAACTTAAATATATATTAAATTATCTTTAAATCTAAAGTTATAATTTTATCTTATATATTCTTTAATATATATAATTATTTTAAAATAATTATTTAATTTTATTTTCTTATAAGATTCTTAAATAATAAATTAAATTAAGAAAGATAATAAATATTATTTTATAAATAAAAGCAATATTAATAAATAACTAGATTTTCTTAACAATAATTTTTTTTAATCTTTTTTTATTTATATATATATAATTAAGTAATCCGAAATTATTCTCTAGTTATATTTAAGCAAGTAATTTTTATTAATAATATTTAAATAAAGTACTAGCGTCTCCATGATTTTATATTTAAAATTAAAAATAATATTTCTTAAAAAAAAATAATAATTCTTTAAATCTTATAAGTCAATATATTAAAGTTCTAGAAATAGTCAAGAATTAATTAATTTATCTAAAAAAAATAAAAAATATAATTATATATATATATAATTAAAAAAAAAAAAAATATATTAAAAATAATTAGATTTTATTTTAATTAATATATTTTATTATTTAATAATGACTTAGATTAAGAAGTATCTTTATTATCTTATATATTTTAAAAGTATTCTTTAAGACAAAAATAATAAAATATATAAGAATTAAATTTTAAGATAATAATATAAACACTAATTTCTTATATAAGAAGTATTATAATTTATTAAATTATTAGTCCTTAATTAATCTTAATATCTTTTAATTAAATAAATCTTTATACTTTATTATTATAGATAATTATCTATAATATAATATAGATTTATTTTTATAAGAATCTAGTTTAGGATCCTTGGAAATCTATTTAGACTCCCTAGAGATTATCGTCAAAACTTAATAAAAATAAAATAAAAAGATCCTAGTCTATATCTAGCCTAGTTAAAGATTAAATATATAAGTAAGTAATAAATATTTAATCAGGACTATTTAGAAATTACTTAAATTATTTAGATTATTCAGGTAAGCTAAATAAGAAATAAGTAAAGAATAAGTCAAGGATAATTAATATCTAAATAAAAGTAATAAGTTTATTAATTAATCTTAGGACAATAAAAAAAAAAATTATATTTAATTATCGACTAAAAAAAACTTCTATAAATTTTAACTTATTAATATTTATAAAAAAAAATTAATATATTTTATTTAAAATCTTTATTTTATTTAAACTAGTTTATTAATTAATAATATTTAGAGACAAAGAAATAAGATATTATAATGGGGATTATTTTCCTGATAAAATAAAAAAAAAAAATAATTATTAAATAAATATATAATATTATTAATTTTTTTTTTAAACTTATATTAATTATAATAATAAAATCTAGATAATAAAGTCTAAAAATAATCTCTAAAACTTTTTATAAATTTTCTTTATTAAATATTAAATTTTATAAATATAATATTTTTTTATAGGGTTTATTTTTAATACTCCTAGTAATTTTAGTTTATATTTATTAAGTACCAAAAATAAATAATTATTATTTATTAAAATATTATAATTCTAGAGTATAAAATATTATAATATTTTTTATATATTATTTTTATTAATTATATAAATTAAGATAAAATAAATTTAAATTTTAAGTCTTTTAATATTTATAAAGATCTTAATAATAATCTTAAGAAAATAAAGTCTTAAGTTATTAAGCTATTATTAATAGGGATAAAAAGAATAAATTTTTTAAGTTATAAGAGAGGCCCTTCGCGAGTTAGGGAAGTAATAAAATCTAAATATAAAGTACATTTAAGGAAAAAGTTAAAGTAGTCTAAATTAAAAAATAAATTAAAGTATAGAGAGTTTATTAAGTCCAGGAGATTAATAAGATTAAAGACTAAGAGATAAAAGACGTTATAAAAACTTAAGGAATTATTTTTATTTTTATTATTAATAAAAATATAATTTTTCAAGAAATCTTTATAATAAAAAATCCCTCTTTATCTTAAATTTAATCCCTCTAAATATAAAATCTTATAATACTATCTCTTAAACTATAGCTTTAGTCAATGCCCTTAATATTATATTATTTTTTTTTTCTTTATATTATTTAATATATTAAGAATTATATCTCGGACTTTAAGAATAATACTAGTAATTATATAATCAATATTATTAAAGTCGATATTATTTTAATAAAATAAAATAATATTAACTCTAAAATTATTTATAAAAGAATATATATTATTCTTTATTTTTATTTATATAATATTAAGATTAATTAAATTAAAAATTTTTATAATATAAGTGCCTATATATTTAGGCCATAATTATTTAATAAATACTTTAAAGCTTTGGCCTACTGGAGTCCAACTAATATAATTTAAGATATAAATAATTTCTTTGCGCTGGTATATTATAATATAAGCCTAAACTATATTTATTTAGAATCTAGTAAAATCGGGTATAGTAGGCTACTCCTTAATAACTATATAATTAGAGCTGGACAATATCTAGAATAAAATTATAATTATTAATCGGGTATAAAAATAATAACTATATTTATTATTTTCTTTATAGACTCTAACTATTAATAATAAGTTTTTTTTATTTATTTTATATTAATAAAATATTTAAGATATATATATTATTTTATAAAGTCTTATAAATTATTATTAAAATTTTTATTCCCCTTCCTAAACTCTTTATATTCCTTATAATTTTTATTTTTCTTATATTTCTTATATTTCTTATATTTATTATACTTATTATAATATTTATATTTATATTTATTAAATTTATTATATTTCTTATATTCCTTATTATATATTTCTTTATAATTTTTTTAATATATATTATTCTTATTATTTTTATAATCTTAATTATATTAATCATTATTCTTCTTATTATTATTCTTTTTATTCTCGGTCTTATTCTTATTATTTTTATTAATTAATATAACTTTATATTTATTAAATAAAGTATTATTATTTAATAAATTCTGGCCATTAAATAAAGACTTATTCTTAAAAAATAAATTATTATCCCATGAGCTCTTATTAATAAGATTATCACTATAATCGACTTTATGGAATTTATCGTTATTATATCCCTTAACTATTTTATTAAATATTATTATAATAACTAGCTTAATATTCTTTGCCTTAGCCTCGCTATTAATAATATTAAAAAACTTTTTCTTAGTAATTTTAATAATAAAAGAAATAACAATATAATATTTCTAGTTTTTAAAATTACTTAATAAATAAATATTATAAATTTATTCTTGGCTAAGTAAAATTATTTATAATCTAGAAATTATATTAATATTAATTATTATATTATATCTTATTATTCCGATAATAAATTAAAAATAATAATTAGTTTAAATTAAATAATAAGTGATCGTGATCACTAATATCTTATCAAAATATAATATTAGATTTAGATTTATAGTTATTGACCAAGAAATAAAATTAAATAAACTTTTTTTATTAATTTATATCTTAAGATTAATAACTCCCCTTAATATTTTTATTAAAATCTTAATAAAGAAATTATAAAGACTATTAATTAACTTAAAATATTTATTAGATCCCCGTAATTTAATATCGGGATAACTATATTATATATTAGTAAAAGGAATAATTATTTTTATAATTATATTTAATATTTAATCTCTTGGATCTAATGTCTTATAACTTTATATCTTTTTAGTGATCTTGGCTTCTTGATTTTAAAAGTTACGCCAGACAATAAAAGGAGGAATTTTTATAGAGGTTATATAAATATTCTAAGTCTTTAAGGAAGTTTATAAATATTTATTTTAATAAACTTAATTTATAGGACAAGGGAATTTATCCCATGAAAGTAATTAATAATATTTTATAAATAAGTTTAAGTATAGGGAAGAGGATAAGACAATATATTTTATTTTTTTAGACTTATAAACTATAATTAGAATATTAATACTAGATTATATTTCTTTAACCTTGACTAATCCAAAGACTGGAGAGAAGATAATTTTAATTATTTTAAAAAGTTTAAGATAATAAAATATTTTTAAGAATATATTTATTATTATATTATATTTTTTATATTATAATATTATGAATAAAATAATTTAGGACTTTTTTTAGCGCCAAGTATTAATTCTGGATTTAGTACTTGTCCTGGTAGTGATTAATTATTTCTAGACTTTACTATATTTTTATATTATTATTAGGATTACTAAAACTAGATCCCGAAATATATAGGATTTATTATTAAGGGAAATAATTTTATTAAAGAATATTTAAATTATTAATCTTTATCGGGATTATTAATTATTTAGACTTTTATTTATTATATTATTAATATATAATTTAAGTCTAAAAATTAATTTATTATAATACTAAATTTAATTTATATTAATTTCTTTAAACTTTTTTAATATATTATTTATTTTAATAAAGTATATATTTTTATAAGAATATAAAAATTATATAAATAAATATAATTATTATAAAATAAAATATTATAATATATTTATTAAAGAATCTTTTCTTCTTTATAATAATACCAAATAATAAATTTTTAGCTTTGGAATATAAAATTAAGAAAATAATTATTAAAAATATAAAAAATATTATATAGATTAAATTCCCTATATTATCTAGTATCAACTCTAAAGATAATTCCCAAAGTATATATATAGATATCTAGAATAAATATTAAAGAATAATAATTAATATTATAATTAATATAATTTCAAGAATTAAAAGATCTTTTATAATCCCGGGGGATATATATTTAAGAATTTAATTAAAGGAATATATATTTTTAAATATAATAATACTTAAAGTAATTAATGTTTATAATAAAAGCTCGGAAAAATTTAGAGGTAATCCGCTATAGGATATATTATTGGCGTCTCCGAGGCAGAAGTATTTATTTCCTAAGATATAGTTTCTTGGGATATTACTCTAAGTAATAATAATGGCGCTTAATACGGTAGTCCTTACTTTGCTCGTTAAGGCTTATAGAGATAAACTTATAAAGTTAAACTAGATATATTAAAAGCGACTAAATTTATAAAAGGGATAAAAATATCTATAATTATTATAAGGACTCTTGTAATTATTATGTCCGGTATATATAAGACTATGACGCTATATATTATAATAAAGACACCCGACAAAGTAACAAGAAATAATTTAATTATAGAAAGCCAGATTTAAAACATGATTAATATATTTAAAAGATTATTAAGGCGTCAGAAGACCACGATGGATATTACCGGAAATAAATAAAGTAAGTAATAATATAGACGATAATTTGGCCCACTAAAGTTTAATTCCGTCTTTGTACCTGAGTAGTTACTGCCACTAACCTGAGCCGAGCCCTGAGTGCTGAATACGCAAGTACGTTAGCTGGATCACGCTCAGGGGGTCCCCTTTCTACTCCAACCTGGGGAGCACGAACTTTTATAGATATTGAAAGCGGCGGCTGGCCCGTGCACGCGCCTTGCCCCGAAGCAGAGGTCGCTAAACCCGGGAGGGCAAACCGCAATAATAAGATTATCAATCTATATCGACTAGGATCCAATCTCGTCCCTTCTCTATTTTCTCGACGGGCTAGTCCCAGACATAAGTGTTTCCGAGGAGGGGCATATAACCCAAGAGGGACAGCTTTATGGACACATTCGGTAAGGGTATTAACGTCCATCCCTGCGTGCCGAAAAAACCGGTGTGCCGAAAAAACTTTATAGTTTAAGGGTCTCAAATCTCCATTACGTAAACATATAAAGTTATAATTTATTTACTATTATTCTTTAACTATTTCTTTATAAGGGCTTAACTTATAATCAAAAAAATACTCTAGTTTAGCTCTATTATTAATCGTTAAGAGCGTTAAAAGTTGCGATAGCTATTATCCCTTATTCTATCATGACTATTAACCTGTCCTCGGAATTCGGGACTATGATAGAAAGCTTCTATTATGTTAAATGCAGCTCTAAAGTTTAAAGACACAGAGTATAAGGAAACCTGCCTGCCGGGTTTAGCCGGATAAAGATAAGAGATACACAAAATATCGTATCTTAATAAGCGAGGAAGGATTTATCGTCCTTATCTAATATTGTATTTATAGCCACGTGAGTCATATTTTATTACGCATTTTTTAGATGTCACGTGAAGTGTGGCGCAGATATACTTTTAAAGTAAAGCAATGCTAAGATTAAAGCCCTTTGTAAGCTAGCTCTCAACGAAAGTATATTAAATCCCTAAAAAATTTATCCAACATATACATCCCCATCTGCAGCACTAAGTATATACAACCACGTCGTCGGAGCCTCTACTGCCCTACCCAAAATAAACTTCGAATTACTCCTAAACAGTAACGCCAATGCCAACTGTCCCGAAACCAATCTAGCATCCTCCTCTAGTGCCGCCAATAAAAGATTCTACAACGTAACACGCGTAGGCGTAGCACTATACGCTTCAAGCAAACTATCATGAAACCTCATATATCTCTTGGTGAAGGCCGCTGCGTTTGGAATGTAACGTTATTCCTCGGTCATATCGGCTAGCGCTGGTGAGTCTGCCGTCCTCGTCGCGTCCGCCATGATAAGTTGGACTGCAGCAGCTTAGATACCTAAAAACTCTTCGTTGAATCTCCTCTCGTTTACGATAGTGAACATTTCGAGAGAGTAATCCATATAAGGAAATAATTCCTTTTTCCGTTTAATTATCCCCTGGGCTGCTTCCCCCAGATCATATGCGCACTGCATTCTAAATTATAATCTTTGGAACGTTTCATGGGGTAGAAAATAGAGACAGGTATGGTGTTCGATACTTTGTGTTAGGATGAGTGTATCAACATTAATTGAACCAGTCCAATTTTTAACAGTGCCGCGTTTTAGGTATTCTCCAGCTTTCAAGGATACTTCGTCTCCTTCTCTCACGCACCAAAGTCCGGCTGTACATTGTTTCAGTGCTAGATAGTTTTGATTCTCCGGTACTAGAACACCCGTTGCACGTTCGTTGCCGTTGACGCGGACAAGAAGCCGCCGATCGGTCTGTATGAAGGTAAAGACACTAATGGCAGTATGCACAATAAGGTGTCCCGAGGACTCTCGAATGCTAACGAAGTGCTGAGTAACAAGTCGGAATAGACTCTCCCGAGAACATTTGCCATAGTACGTGTCCTTGTCATAGAACATCTCATGAAGAGTAGACGATTCCGTCTCGAGTAGGTTTGCTCGGTACTGTCCCGGAAGGAGTTTGAGGACGCTTGCTAGTTCAAAAAGACAGCTGCCGAAGATCCTCGAGTTACTTGGCTCTACAAGCAAGTCCGCAGTAGTGATATCGAATATAGTGCCTCGGAGCACAGGTATATCCAACGTTAAGGTACGTGGCGTCCCAGACAATCTGAGCTTGCTGTAAGGAGTATCAAGTTACAGCTTTTGTCGAAGCCCTCCGTCCAGCTTTTGGAGCTCTAGTAATGATCTTACGTCAATACCTAGAACTCGACCGTCATTCAAGGAAAGATAACTACGCACCAAATTTAACAGCCTCTTCATCCGTTGCAGCACATGGCCCGGGTCGTACCTCCTGGACAAAAGCTCGTATGATCCTGAGAACCTTTTTATAGCCTGGGTCACCGCGACTTGCGAACTTACACATTTGAATATGGTTTGTATTAATTCCCTCTTGACCTTCAGCAGCATCACCGATTATAGAAGAAAAATCGTCGACGACCTATAATTGAGGATTTTAGTGGGAATCCAAGGCTCGAACATAGAAAGAAGACCTTTGCGTCTAGTCCATATAGACCACTCATCCCTTTTTCCTCGCGGAAAGAATGGACTTTGATATCCTCCCGTATTATCTTACTGAATTTATCTGCTATGATCTGCAGGACTGCGCTATCGACCTGCAGGGTTGCCAAGACTTTCGTTGCAGGCGCTTGCAGGGCCAGTTTCGCAAGGTTGCTAGCGATCTTGGCCCAGGGCACCCACGGAGAGCCTCGGTGAGGCGTGCCAAGGAATATTACCCCGTATGTATCGTGATATAGTTGTTGTTGTCTGGGTTAAAACTTTGCGCCTTGTGATACCCGTAACGCCTAGAATTTTTATAGTCAGTGAGACATTCAACCCCATAGACGACATGAGCTTGCCCCTACCTCCTTGACAATTATCCCGCCGAGGCTGTGACAAACGAAGATAATGGGACGATTAATACCCTGTATCGAATCAGTAGCAGCCTCACTAGAGAGGTACTATTTCTTATATCCCGCTTACCTAGTAGATCTCCAACCAGATTTTGTCCATGTTGCATAATATTGTTCTGGCTAAGAGCGCGAAACGTCGCGAGGATATCCGAATTATATCCCCATGTAAGCAGTCGCACATGTGGGATGTCCCCCGCCAAGAAGTCCTTTGGCCAAAAGGTTAATCCTTTGCTAGATGTCGATTCCTGCGTCTCTATCAATGACGGCGTGCCTCTTGGCTCTTTGGACCGACTGCTGGTATGGCTTCGGAAAGGATTGAGGTGGTGAAAACGGGTTCGAAGGTCGAGAGAAGGAGGCTTAAGAGACCATGTCTGGACCGGATCTCCCTGGAGTCCATGTACGAAAACAACGCTACAAAGTTGATTTGTTACCTAGAAATTTTCTACCGTAGCCGTATGATATATACTTACTCTGCGGAAATAGGTTCTGAGCCAGCATTAATGACTTGTACTCTAGTTCGGCCTGCACATGCCATTATATATTGAAGGAAACGAGAAGATATAGGGAATCGATAAATGCGACAATAGAGGAAGCTGGATCGGGCTGCGGGCAGGTGGAGATCGCGGCCTTAACTAAAATAATTATATAATTAAAATTACGACACAAATATTGCGGGGTTATTTTGCACTAACCAAAATTATTACTCGCTTTGATCCGAGGTATAGATTCGCGTGGGGATTATACATGAATTTACGCGCTATAGTAGCCACAAGGCTAATGACGATTTCCTGTATTGGTGTAAGGCCTTAGAGCTTGGATAAGACCCCTTTATAAGTATTGGGGATAGTAAGAGCTTAATGATAAAGCTATAGTAAAAGAAGTCTATTATACTATAAAAGAAGACTTTTTAGAAAACAGGTATAAGGATAACGATATAAATATAATTTTTTAATAAAAAAGATTTAAGATATTTAAAAGTAGCTACGGAATATAATTTATAAAAAATTATAAAAAATATTAAAATATAAATAAATTTTAAAATACTTAAAGTTAAAGTACTTATTATTTTTTTCGGCACGCAAGGCTTTTCGGCATACAGGGATAAACGTTATAAAAGTAATTTATTATAGATAATAATATATAACTTATATAATTTTTATTTCCCGTCTTAATTTATTATTATATTATTAACGAAGCTCCATAATCTTTCTTAACTAAATCCCCTATACTATAACGCCTCTTCTACTCTATAATAAAATTTTACTCATAAACGCTGGCGTTTTTTTAATAATCCCTTATTATTATTCTTTTACTTCCTCTTTATCCCGTCCGGCCTACCGAACGACCGTCCTAATTCTTGGGCCTTTATTAACTAGTTTAATAAAAATAAAAAAATATTTATATTATAGGATTTAGAGTCTTTCTCCCAAAGATAAAATAAAATTAACTCCTCTTTACTAATAATATTAAAGTATATTCTCTTCCTAAAATTCTTGTCTTTTGCCAGAAATAAATAATCTTAAATAAATCCTGGAAATATATAATCTTAAAGAAAAAACTTTATCGATAACTTTATTAATCTTTTTAATAATATCTTAAATATAAAAATATCGACTTAATAATAATAAAAAATATAATTAATATATAAATATCGGCTATTCTTTTTTCTTAAAATATTTTTTAGATTTAACTTAAATATAAAGAACTTTATAATAATATAATATATAAGCTAATTTAATTATTTTAAGTAAAGTATAACTTTTTATACAAGAATCTTTATTTTAGGTATTTTACTTAAATTATTTAACCTGGGTTATCGACTATAAAATTCTATATTAAATTAAAAATATTCTTTATATCTTCTCTTTTTTTTAGTTTTAAGTTTCTCTTCCTGATTACTGGTTTTCTTTATATAAATAATATTATTATTTTTTTAATTATTAATAAATAAATATAATACTTAAATAAGTCAAAAGAATTATATATTTCTTTATCAAGAACTCGAGTTATATATATTAGGCTTATGGTCGAGAATCTTGCCAATATCTAGGGAAACTTTTAAAATTAATCTTTTAGTAAAGAAATTATATAAAAATAATTTTTTAATTTTTTTTAAAATAAACTTAATCGAGTTATTATATATTAAATCTTTATCTTAAAATTTTTTTAGTCCGGTAATCTTCTTAAAAGTAAAAAATTTACCAGAGGATTAATAATAATATTAAGGATTAAAATAATTATATTTTATCCTGGGACTATAAATATAAATCTTATATTATATTTAATTAATTATAATTTACCTGGACGTTCGAGTGTTTTATATCTCCTATACTAATATATTATCCAGCAGGATGTCGTAATTCTTAAATTTCTTATCTTCCTTATTCCCTAGCCCGTTATAATTTATAAAAAAAAAAAATTATAATTTTATCGTGGAGGCGATTACTTTAATCTTGATACCTATAATTATTATACTTAAATAATTAAGAATAATCTTGTTACCAAAGATCTTTTATAGGGCCATGTCTAAGTTTTAAGTCGGATAAATCTTATTAATAAATAAAAAGATTAATATTATTAAATAAAATAATAAATATAATTTAAAGATTCTTTTGGCTAATTATTTATAAAGTATAATATAGTCTATTATAAATAATTTATTCCTAAAAACAAGGATAATAATCCCCCCTAAATAAAGTTAATATTTACTTTATAGATATTAATATAATTTAATTAATTAATACTTATACTAAATATAAAATTAAAATTTCTATAGACTAGATATAATAGCCTAACTAGTTTATCTAGGGCTTATAGAATACTTAATATAATAATTACTTTTACGCCACCCCCGTCTATATATAAAAGCCGGGGGATAGTTATTGGCGACTTATCTTTAACGATAACCCCTGAGGTTTCCAGCCCATAAAGAAAGTAATAATAAATTTTAAAAGTCTAAATATTAATTATATTTCCATGTCTCCAAATATAATTATTATATATAATATATTTATAAAATAGTTTATAAAAAGGCCTTATTCTTATATATATAAAGTATATATTTTTAAAATATAAAATAAATTAATTATACTTTATTATAAAAAAATTTTATTAATATTATATAATACTAGATATATCTAGAAGTCTAAAAAAAATCTTTATTTATTTTATAAATTTATCTTTAAATAATTTAATAAAATTAAATAAAAGAATTATATAAATTAATTCTTTATAGATAAGGATATCTATATAATAAACTTAATAATAACTTTTTTTATAAAAAAAATAAAAAATTTTAAAAGGATTAAAAATTATAATTTATTAGTCTTATTAGAATAATAATAATTAATCTTATAATATATATCTAGTAAATAAGTGTCCTATAGGAAGCTAGAAGTAATAATGGAGATAATAAATTATTATAATTTTTATAAAGTTTTAATATTATAAAAAAAGTTTATTAAATAATCTTATAAGTTATTTATTACTAGATTTTTAATTTATAATATAAATATAAAATTAAAAAACTTAATAAAAATTATTATTATATAAATCAAGATATAATAAAAAAAGGCAATAAAATAATAAGTAAAGAAGAGCGTCTGCGTGTAGACTCTAGCTTCTTATACTTAATTAAAGAAGTTTAATAACTATTTAAATAACTCTTAATAATAAGCTTTATTAAAGAGGTCCTTATTATAGACTATAAGACTAAGAATTTAGATGTCCAAGAATTACTCTAAGACGTCCATCGTTATCTCCTTGCTTAATATTTACTTAAAGGCCCTCGAGACCAACTTATTATTGCCATAAATATCCTTATCTTATTTAAATATAATTAAGATCTTAGGATATATAAATTTAAAAAAAAATAAGGACTAATCTAAGTCTAGCTAGTTAACTAAATATTATATAATTAGTCATAATTTTTTAATATTATCTATAAAGAAATAAAAGATATCGGTAAAGGACAAGAGAAGTCTAAAATAAATCTTGTCGGTAGATTTAGACAAAGTCGGAGTAGTTAGCGCCCTTGTATTTAGTGATCTATTTATTGTCTTATAATACTTCTCGATTATCAATACTTTTGACTAGCCAAGACTCGGTAGATCCCCCTTAGTAAGTAGAATAAACCTATTACTAAAGATACTTAAAATATAAATATATAAATATATTTCTTTATATATTTATTTATTATTTAACTTTGACTGGCCTCTTTAACTTAATTTATTATTATACTAGGATTAATAACTCGAGTTATAGTTATATCTTAATAATAAAGAAAAGATTTTAATTAATTTTTTAATAATTATTATCTTAGATTTATTTTTAATAAATATAAAGAAACTTAGACTTTATTTATTTAGATCTAAAAAATTATCTAGAAATATCTAGAGTTTATTAATATTTTAAAAAAAAAAATTATTATTATTTATAATTAAGTTAAGTTATTATATATATTTATAATATTATATATTAAAAAATATTAAAAGTAATAAAAAATAAACTAAAATAAAATAAAAATAAATTTAATAATCCTAATTATAATCCTTAAGACAAGACTTTTATTTATTTTTTATTCCTAATTATTTTGGATTAATTAATTAAATTATATATAAATATAAAGTTATTTATAAATTAAAATTAAATATAATATTTATTTTTTTATATATAATAATAAACTTTATTTTAATTATAATAATTATAAAAAAATTATTTAAATAATATTAAATTTATTATCGGCAAGGGAGTAAGAAACTCGAGACATGGTATAGAACAGGAGGCCGAGATATAAATATATTACTTATAATAAATTAAGATTATTTATATATTATTTAAGATATTCTTTTAAAAAGTCTTTTTTATCTCTAGATATTTATTAAAAATATATCGATAAAGAATAAAAGAATTCTTCTTCTTTATATTTATAAATTATAATTTATAAGATTTATTATTATTTTTATAATTATATTTATTAATATAAATAATCTTTTATAAATATAATAAAAAAAATTTTTATATCGCTAATATATTCTATATATATAAAACTTTTAATTAAAGACTATAAAAAAAGATTATTTATTTTATATTAATTAATAAAATAAATTTTATTATTAATAATATTTTGAATAAAGTCCTAAAGTCTTTAAGATTATAAAAAAATATATAAATAAATTATTTAATATTTATTTAAATAATTAAATTATAAACTTAAAAATAATTAAAGAATAATAAAATATAATAAAATAAAATAAATTAAAAAAATAATATCTTAGATTTAAAATATTCTTTACTTTACTTTATTACTTTTATTATTATATTACTTCTTTTTATATAAATAACTTTTAATAAGAGAATACTTCTTTTTTATTTATTAATAAAAAAAAATAAAAAACTTCGCCAACTTTTTTTTTAAATTATTTATAATATTCCCCTAGTTTCAAAAGACTTAGACATCCCTCAGGACCTTTCTATAACTTTATAGCTAGCCTTATATTTACTTCCGGGATTAGCCTTGTCGTCTCTTTTATTAGTTACCCGGTATATTAACTTTATTATATTTACTTAGATCTAGGATAATATCTTTAAGACTTATAGAAATATAATTAGGTCTTATAATAAATATTAAGTACTTTTTAAGGATAAATAAATATATAAAACTTAAGTTATTGTCTCTTTATCTATCTAAGAAAGTTTATTTATCTCTGGACTATAGTATATTCTAGTATATATATATTATAGATTAAGTTATATCTAGGAATTTATAAAAGATTTATTTCTAGTATACTAATAAATATTACTTATCTAGATCTAATTATTAATTTTATTTATTTATACTTGAACGGCCCTGTCATCTTTATAAAAATATATTATTAATATTAAAGTCTAGATCTTTATTAATTTAATTTATTATTATCATTATCTATAAAGTCTTTCCCAAATATAATCTTTATTTTTTATCCTTGTCTTTCCCTTTATAAGACGACTTCTTTCCTTTGCCCTTGCTCTTCTTAGGGGACTCCGGGTCTTGCCACTTATACTTATATTTATCCTGGGATATATAATATCTTTTCTATTAATTTTAGTCTTTATTCTATACTTAATTACTCTATGCCGTGGGGGTATTCTCTTTTGGATTTAAAGTCATTAAAGGGTCTAGATCTTGCCACTTATATTTATACTTATTCTTGGATAAATATTTACTCCAAGCTATAATATTACTTCCTTTAATATAAATCTTATATAATATATTCACTAGTTTATCTATTAATCTAGTTTTTTAATAATATTTTTCTTTATTTTATCCTAGTTAATTAAAATCTATAGAATTAATTTAAATATATATATATTCTATTTAAGCTATAGATTTATCAGGAATTAATACTCATTTACCCGGGTAATCTAGCTAATACTCGGGAATAATAACTAGAACCCAAGAAGGTCGTTTATAAATATATTTAACCCGGATATTATAAATATATTTAATAACTTTATTAATAATTTATTTAATTAGCGTTTATTAAATAATATAAAAAAATAATATATTATATATAGACTAGTACTAGTTATTTTATTATTAATCTCTTCCCTTCTTTATTTTCCATTATTAATTAATAATTATATATTAAATATATATATTTTATAAGATTAAATAACTTATAATTTTATAAATAATATACTAGATTCCTAGCCAAATAATAAACTTTCTTTATTATTTCCTATAAAATTTTAAAAAGGTCATCAAGGATTAAAGATTAAAAAAATTTATATTAAGATATATAAAAATAAAGATTTAATATTAAATAACTATAACTTAATTTATAATTATTTTTTTAATTATTAAAAGTCTATCTTAGTTTATAAGAATATTAATATCGTTAAATTAAAAAAATATATAAATAAATAAAGCTTTTTTTATTTAAGTAAGTCGCTGACCATTATATAAGTCAATATAAGACCAAGCTAAAGCATGACTTCGTTAACTTTAATTTAATGACTATATTTTATGGATTTATTACTTACTTAATTACTTAATAATTTTAGTATAATATATCTTAAGACAAGAACTCATACTTATTCATTATTAATTTATAAATATAATAAAAATAAAAATAAAAATATTTTTTTATATTAATTTTAATCTCTTTATCCTTTTTTATCTTATAGGATAACTTTAAAATATATTATACTCTTATGATTTATTTAAATAACTAAAAAGTAAAAGCTAAAATTAAATAATATTTCTTTTATTTAAGGACGACATAGAATAGACCTTTTTCTTGCCTTAAAAGAATCTTAATATTTTTCTAGAAACTATAATAAAATTACTTAAAAATCAGGCTATAACTATAAAATACCTTAAATTAAATAATTTAATTATCGTCCTAGAGATATTTAATTATAAATATATTATTTAAATATATATTAAAACTCCTGATTTTAATTATTATCTAAGTCTAAATAAATTTAATATAATTAAGATTTTTTTTATTTTTATAAATAAAGCTCCTAGTTTTTTACTTAATAAATTTATCTAGGATCCTTGTCTAGAAGACATGGTTTTATTTTATAAATTATGTTTTTATCTTAAAAAAAAAAATAAAAAAAAAATAATAATATAATTAAACAAGATAATATTATAATTATTAAATCTATAATTTAATAAGATAAGATTATTATTTAAAGAAAATAAAAAGTTTTATATTAAGGAATATTTATCTTTTACTTTAATTTAATATTATCGAGATTTTTTAGATAATAATATTATACGAGATTTATTTTAATATAATCTTGATTATTATTAATTATTACTTTTTATGTTTTTTTTTTATATTAAAGAATTTTTCTTAAAATAATATATCTTTTTTACTTTAATCCCCGAACTTAAAAAGTTTAAAAATTTTTTTATATATTAATCTATAATTAATTAATAAAATGACTTTATTATTTTAGGTTTAAAAATCAAGAGTAGTAAAAATAAATTAAATTATTATATTCTTAAATATTTTTTATAAAAAATAATACTTATGATTAATTTATAATCTTTTATAATCTTAAGTAATTTAGAAAATAAATTTCCTCTTTAATATCCGGACCTTAATATAAATAATATCTTTATTAATAATTACTTAAATATTATATATATTATTAACTAGGCATTCTCCTCCTTTATTCCTATATCAATACTCCTTGCGACTTTAAGTCTTTTTTATTTAAGAAATAAAATTAATATAATATTTATTTTTATTTTTAGGACTAGTTTTAATTATTAATTTTTTTAGAAAAAAAATATTAAGATAAATTTTAAATTCTAGGAATTTATTAAACGAGTATAATTATTTATATAATTAATAAATCTCGATAATTTATAAAATTATTATTATTTTATAAAATTATATACTTTAGTATATAAACTAAAAAATAAGATTAATATATTAAGACTTTTTAAAGATATAAAGAAAAAGATAAAATTTATAAAACTAAATAAAATATTTATAAAAAATAATTATTTAATAAATAAAATAAAAAAAAATAAAAATAATTATTTTTATTTTTTAGGTCCGGAGAAAAAAGCTATAGCCAAAAAATTTATAATAATAATAAAGTTAAGTAAAGAATTTATAATAGATAATAGACTTTAATAATAAATTAATAAAATAATAATATATCTCTTAATTTTTAATAATATCTTTAATTTAGGGAGATCCAAGATAAAGATAAGACAAAGATAAAGTAAAAGAAAGTGTTCCAGATAGATTTATTAATAAGTTCATCTAGTCTAGTGGATAGAAAGATATAAAGATAGTTTATTATAATATATTTATTATATGACATTTATTATATTTTATTAAATAATATTTTTATAATAATATTTTTATTATATATTACTAAGCTCTGGATATTTTAATATATATAATATTTTAAATATAATTACTTTTTAAAATATAGTCTTATAAAGTATATTAAAATTTCTAATAAATATCTTGATTAGTTTATTAATTTTTTAATTAATAATCTTGGATTTTAAAATGATTAAGAATATAAAACTAGACTATTAAAATATTTTATTTAGTCAACTTAATTATTAAAACTTTTTTTAATAAATATTATTAAGATTATATTATCCAAGTCATAATTAGCCAGGTTTAAAGTTAAAAAATCTTATAAATCTAAGACTATAGATATTTATTAAATAAAAATATTTCTAATATATTTTTATAAATATAATATAAAGATTTATTCCTTTATATAATATTTATATCTAATGGGATCTAGATTTATAATAAATAAAAAAGAATTAATTAATATAATTTATATTTTATTATTTTTTTTTATAATATTAATTAAAATATAAAATATATAATATTTATAATTTCCGGAAATATTTATTTATATTTTATATTTATAAGTATACTTTAAAACTATATATTAAATTATATATTAGATAAATATTACTTTATGCCTGATAAAAAAAAATTTTAAAATTATAAAAATATAATCTTGATTTATATTATAAATATTAATAATTATATTAGGATTAATTACTTAAAAATAATTCCCCTTTTATATATAAATAATAATTTAAGTTTTATCTTTATTATAAAAAAATATTACCTAATATAATCCTCCTGAATGAGTAACCCCTGGACTATATATAATTATATTAATAATATTAATATTATTAAAGAGTCTTGCAAGATATTTAATATATAATTATAAATATTAATTCGGAATCTATAAAAATATTATACTTTAATTAATATTTTATTGTACGACTGACTCTTTTCTAGGACTATCGAGATCTATATAATAATCTTTATAAAAAAAAGATTATTAATTAATAAATAAAATAATATTTAGATTTTTATTTAATAATATTATAAAAAAAAAAATATCTTGATATATATAAAATAGGGATGAATTCCCGATAAAAAAATAATTATTTATATAACTTAATATTAAAAGATATAGAGTAATATATTTCTAGTATATTTTTGCCTAAAGTTAAAGTTAATATCGACACGAGAAAAATCTCCATTAAATTATAATAATAAGACTTTATATATATTAGATTTAGACTTAGTGCCTAAATTAACCTAAATAAAAGTCTAAAATAAAAATAGCTAGATTATTAAAAATATATAAACATGGCCAAAACTAAATTAATTTATTTCTTTTTATTAAAAAATAATTATTTTATTTATTTTTAATATTGTTATTATTTAATTATATCCTTAAATACCTAACTTTTATTTTAATTTATTTATATATAAATAATCTAAAGTTATTTATAATAATCACTTATTTATTATAAAATTCTTTTAAATTAAAGTATTCTTATTATTATAAATAACTTTCTTCTTTATATAGCTTAATTCTACTCCTATTAGTCAAAATAAAATAATAATTATTATTAATGATTATAACTTTATAGTCTTTTTTAAATCTATTAATAATTATTTCGTCCCACTTAATAAAATTTCCCCGAAAGGAATATATAAAGAGACTTATAGACTTAATATCGTGAACGAGAGTTTAAATATTAATAAAATTATAAATAATCTCCTGGACAATATATTTATTAAGCTCTTATTAAATTAAAATATCTTAAGTAAAGTTAATAAATTAAATATCTTTAATAATAATATAATTATATAGTTTAAGTATATATATAATCTAAATAAAATATCAAGACTATAATATAATATTTTAAATATAAATAATTATTTAAAGAATAAATCTTGCGGGACTTAATTATTTAATCTTTGAAAAGGCTTTATACTTAAAGATATCAGTAATTAATATTTAAGTATAACTTATTCTTTAAATAATTATATTTATTTTATAGTTTATATAAACTAAAATAATAATTAAATAAATTATAATTATCGGAATAATAACTCGCTTGTCTTAATCCTTTATTTTATAATTATTAATTAAAAAGATTTTAAAAATAATCTTATAAAAAATAAATTATAATTTATAATAAATATAATAAATTATTTAAATAAATAAAATATTAATAAAGCTTTAATAATAACTTTAATCTAAAATAAAAATATATTAATATCTTTATTAATATTAACTTAAAGTTAATATAAATTAAAAATAAGCCTGGGGAATTATCTTTATAAAAATATAAAATAAGAATATCTTGATAAGAGAAAAGTATAATAACGGGTAATAAGTTATATTATATAATTATTATTTAAGAATCTAGTTACTTAAAGACCTAAAAATAAAAATTTTTTAAAAAACTTTCTTTAATTATATTATTTATTATTTATAAAAAAATAATATAAAAAAAAAAAAAAATATATTAGTCTAGTTTAATATTTTCTAGATTATTAAATTAATATATATATAATAAAGTAAAAAATATAAATTATATTATAAATATAATAAAAACTAAACTTTAGATAATATTTTTTTTTTTTTTTAAATATAATTATATAAATTATATAATAACTCGTATATTTATTTAATTTAATTATTTTATTTATTAAATAATTTTTTTAAAGTCCTTTATAATAAATAATCTTAATGCCTAGTCCCCGCCTTATATATTTATCTATATTATTATAATCTATTTACCTAAGTCCTTGTCTTCTAGTTTATTTATTGTTTATCATAATTATAATAAAAATAACTTACGATTAATTATTATAAATTATTATAAATTATAGTATACTAGTCTAATTACTGGCTTTATTTAATATATTATCCGGGCCCATAAAATTCGTTATAATTAAGTATTTTTTATCTTATTTATAATTACTTACTTCTTGACTTTTTGGATAATGACTAGGATGTCTAAAATAAAGATATTAATTATAAAATATTTTAAGAGTCGACTATATTTAATTAATTTTCTTTCTTGTTTAACTAAGACAAAACTTCGAGGTTTAATTATTATAATTAATATTAATTAAATAAAGAATTAAATAATTAATTAATAATTAAATAAAGTCTCTTAAGATATATTGGATCAAAGATATTATAAATATTTATTATAAATATAAAAGTTATTTATTTATTTTTATTTTTCTTATTTATAATATTAAACTTTTTAAGGAGGAAACAATAGACAAGGGTCTAGTTTTTATTAATAATAAAATAATAATTATAAATCCTGATAGTCTCTTAATTATATAAAATAAAAAATAAAATAATCTTTTAATTAAGTTTATATTATCGGGATATCTTATAATATAAATTAATTATTTATTTAATAATAATATTAAAATTATAAATATTTTATTAATTTATAATATTAAGTCCTTTATTTCTATATTTTACTTTTATTATAAAATATAAAAAATATATCTAGACTATAACTATAAAAGATATATCTTTTTATTCTTTAATAAAAAATTCTAGCTTCCAAAATTAATTCTTTATAAATATAGTTTTTTTATATCTAGTAAAGTAATCGGGTTAAGATAAGAGTCCTGTTACAATAAATATATAATCTTTTTATTTTTAATTAATATAATTTATTATAGATTTTAAATATTTTTTATTATAAGTATATAGGACTTTTATAAAAGAAATAAGGAGTAATAAAATATCTTAAAAGATCTTTATTTTATTTTTATTATAAAGTCTTTTATAAATCTTTTTAAATTAATTATCTTAAAATAAAGAATCTAGAAAAAAAGATTATTTTATTTTAAAAAAAGATTTATAAAGAGTTCAAGAAATATTAATAATCCCGGGTCTATTGTTTATATAAATATTTATTATTTAAAAAAAATTTTTATATAATTAACTTTTAGCGACAGGATTCTTATCTTTTTTTCTAGATTTATTATTTATTTCTGATTTTCTTTTAAATAAAGATAATAATATTTTTTTCTTAAGTAATAGATTTATTATATTTTCTTGTTTAAGATATTTCTTGGGCCAAGACTTTATTTTTATTTAATATATAATTAGATTAACTATATTCTTATAAATTATATTTATAGGGGACGTCCGTGACCGCTTCTAAGGAGGAGTAATAAAGGGGAGGGATATTTTATCTTCTTATAATTATTTTTATTTTTATTTTT
>Ga0302224_10000125_pt1 | contig 49140 bp, 47 predicted proteins | sample II_Palsa_E3_1_FD_193520 | JGI IMG/M metagenome (GOLD analysis project Ga0302224, IMG submission 193520) | Peat permafrost microbial communities from Stordalen Mire near Abisko, Sweden - II_Palsa_E3_1 | ecosystem: Environmental > Terrestrial > Soil > Palsa > Peat permafrost | place: Sweden... | reverse complement strand
TCAGTTGTGTACATTAGTGCCTTAAACGTACTTGTTAAAAGTACCTTATCGTGCGAGACGGTAAGCCGGTTACCGGAGCAGAACGGAAATAAAAGGCTGTAAAAATTGGAGTAGCCTATAAGAATGCCAATCAGGGGGGGCCAAGACCTGATGCGGACGGCTATTTAACTCTTCAAGAGGCCAATGACTGGTATCGAAATGGCAATGGCCAAAAATTAACTGTTGATATTAACAAGTTAGGTTTATCAAACATATACGCTTCAGATTTTGACCATGTTGGTTCAAAAATGGTAGTAAATCTATTGCTACATTCCAATGACCCAAATGCAGGAATGGTTTTCGGCAACATTACTTTAAAATTATATCCGGGCAACATAGTGAAAGCTTATGATGATACTTATGATTTTGATATGAAGTCATGGGCAAATCCGCTTAATTGGGGAAGAAACATAGAAACTGTTATAGGAGCCGGAGTGGCGGGACAAGGAACTCCTTATAATATTGCGATACAAGGAGGAGCACAAGTCCCAGCTTATCGAATTTCTGGCCTGCTTGATAATTGATTAAACTATAATTAACCATGAAACTTATAAAAATCTTAACCTTAATAGCTTTAGTAATTGTAATTCTTGTTTTGGTTTTCTGTTATTACAAAAAATCCAGTGACCGAAAAGCGATCTTCGGAATAAACTATTCTGTAATTAAAGAGATCTACTCTGATGATACGGAGAGAGACTTCCATGAAAATGGTTTTTCAATAACGGTTGATTCAATTTCCGATAATGATGTTAAATACTTTTCAAATCCGCCTAAAGAGTTTTTTACTGATTATCCGACGGAAAGTTTTCATTCGACTAAATATGAGATACATACATGGAAGAAAACACCCATCAATATTAAAGATACCGCTGATGTGGATTTTGCATTAAACCTCTCAATAAAGGACACTGACAGCTATGTATTTAAAAATAGAGCAGTTGTAATACAAAATCTAACGATCTTATCTAAGAAGTTAAATGAACCTGGGAACTTATATTCATTTGCGTTTAGAAACCATCCGCATAAGTTGTATGGTATTGATCTATACTTAATAGATGTAGGTCAGCGTAAGATTTATATAGTAAACAGGCAGTAATTAATTGATAGTAAGCCAAGCTGGGCTACTTTGCCCAGCTTGGCTTATCTGTATATACAACTATCTGCATATCTGTTAAGGTGTTTGTTTTTTAAGCTGCAAGTTGTGTTTTTGTGGCACCCAAAAACCTACTTGCCCTACCGCCGATGGGCGGTAAGGGATTGGCAAACCTGCGCAACGTGGTTTGCCTTAATGCCTGGTTTGGCTATTTAACGGCAATATTCTGCTCAAAGAAATTCTGAAACTTTTGCTTAGTGAGCATGGTGTCGATAATATTCATGACAGTGCTTTTATCTTTTTCGTTAAGTTGGGCAATCAGCCTGACTTGTTCAGAAGCCGTTTTATCTTCCACGGTTACCGCTTTTGGCGTTGCGTTACTGTAGTGCACCAGTTCATCAATGGTAACGCCATAATAAGAGGCCAATTTCTCCAAAATATCAAGGGAGGGTTCAACCAGGCCCTTTTCGAGTTTATTGTAATGGGCTGGCTTTAAACCGATCTCATTGTAAACCTCTTTTTGCATCAGGCCTTTATCTTCCCTTATCTTTTTAATGTTCTCTGCAACGTTCATTTTGTGGCACTTTTTAAGATGGTATTACAAATTTATCCAAAAAAGACAAAAAAGCCTATTATTATCTGAATAGTAAAAATATAATTATCTAAAAAGGATAATTATAAATAACTTTGTATTGTCTAAAAAAGATAAAAATAAAATTCCAATGGAAATAAACGAGATCAAGCAGCAGTTAACCCTGGCCGAGGTGCTAAAACATTACGGATTGAAGCCTGATAAGAGCCTGCGGCTGCACTGCCCTTTCCATGAAGACAAGACACCAAGCTTGCAGATCTATTATAAAACCCATACGGCCTACTGCTTTTCGTCCAACTGCAAGACCCACGGCAAAAGCCTGGACGTGATCGACTTTATTATGCACAAGGAAAATATCAGCAAGCACGAAGCCATCAAACAGGCCGAAACGCTGATCGGCGGCAGCGACCAGCAGGCCATCAGTAAGGAAGCCTTTTTAAGCAATATGTTCACCTACTTTAAAAATGCGGTACATAACAGCAAGCCCACCCAGGAATATATCAAAAGCCGGAACCTGGACTTTTCAAAACAGGAGATCGGCTATAACGCCGGGCAATTCCACCACGGCACGAGGAAAGATGAAATACTGATCAATCAATGCCTGCAATATGGTTTGCTGATCGATGCGGGGCTAACGGCCAAGACCGGCGACAAAGCCTATAAAGTATTCGGCAAGGGCTGCATTGTGTTTGCGCTAAAAAATAAGCAGCACCAGGTGAGCGGGCTTTACTTCCGCTCCACCACCAATAACGATACGGCCAAACATTACTACCTGAAAGACCGGCAGGGCATTTACCCCGGCTATCCCAAAGCGGAAACCCAAAAGTTAATCATAACCGAAGCGGTGATCGATGCGGCCACCTTATTGCAGATCCCGGCCATAACGGAAACTTACAGCATCTTAACGGCCTATGGCACCAACGGGCTGAACCAGGAGATCAAAACTGCTATACAGGAATTACCGCAGTTACAGGAGATCATCTTTGCCTTTGATGCGGACGAAGCCGGGCAATCGGCAGTAACCAAATACACGGCAGAGCTGCACGAATTACTGCCCGGCGTAATCATAACAACGCTTGCATTACCACTAAAAGACATCAACGAAACCGCCCAGGCGCACGATGATGAAGCGGTGTTTATACAATTACTGGCAGAGCGCAAAGCCCCCCAGCCCCCTGAAGGGGGAGCAAAAGTTGTTGAGGATAAAAGTCTTTTTCTTTCAACTGAAAATAAACCTGCAACTGAAAAAGAAACCTTGCCTAAACCGCAGCCTGATGAAACCTCACCGCCAGCTGGCGGGAGGCTTACCGGGTTAAACCCGGAGCAGCTGGTTTACGAAACTAATGAACTGATCATTACGATATGGGGCGGCATCGAGCAGGAAAACCTAAGCCGCCTGAAAGTAAGCCTGCATATCCGGCTAAAGAGCAATAAATACCGCAGCTTCCGGGACGATGTGAACCTGTACAGCTATGCCAGCAGCCAAAAGCTGGTGAAAAGCATTGCCGAAACGCTGGAACTAAGCACGAGCCTGGTTAACGCCACGATCACCGACCTGATCGAAACCCTGGAAAAATACCGCTCGGAGGAAAGGGCGCAGCAACTGAAAGCCCTGGTGCCGCAAGCCTACCAAATGACCGCCGAGGAAAAACAGGCCGCCGAAGCTTTTCTAAAAGAACCCGACTTGGTGCAAAGAACGCTGGACACCCTAAGCAGAACCGGGCTGATCGGGGAGCAAAAGAATGGCCTGCTGCTATACTTTTTGTACCTGTCCCGCTTCTTTGAAGAACCGCTGCACGCCATCATCTTCGGCAAGTCCGGCAGCGGCAAGACCTACCTGCAAACCAGGATCAGTGAGTGCCTGCCGGAAGAAAGCGTACGCACTACTACGAGCCTAAGCGAAAATACGCTGTACTATTCCCCTAAAAACTTCTGGAAACATATCGTGCTGCTGATCGAAGACCTGGACGGCGTATATAATGCCCTGCTGCCGCTCCGGGAGTTTATGAGCAAGCAAAGCATTACCAAGCTTACCACCGATAAAGATGCCAAAGGCAACAACGTACAAAAAGTGCTCACGGTAGAGGGGCCGATCTGCGTAAGCGGTGCCACCACCAAAGAAAACATCTACGAGGATAATGCCAACCGCTCTTTTTTGATCTACGTGGACGAGGGCGCCAGCCACCTGAACGAAGTGATGGAATACCAGCGTAAACAGCAGGCCGGTCTGATCAATAAGTCGGCTCAGGAAAAAGCCAAACAGGAACTGCGCAACGTGCAGCGCCTTTTAATAAAAGATATACAGGTCATTAATCCCTACGCTTTGCACCTGCGCATACCTGATAACGTGTTTAAGAAGCTGCGCACCAATATGCACTACCTGAAGCTGATCGAAATTATCACCTTTTACCACCAGCAGCAACGACCTATAAAGAAAGGCACGGACGGCACCAAATACATAGAAACCACGCCGGAAGACATCTATTGGGCGAATGAGCTGGTTAAGGAAGTGCTGTTAAAAAAGAGCGATGAACTTAACGGCGAACTGCGGGGCTTTTTCGAGCAACTGAAAAGCCATGTAAAAGCAGCCAGTAAAGACCCTAACGCTACCTTCTTTGCCAAAGACATCCGGAAAACCTACCGGATGCACCCTATGCAATTGACCAGGCATTTGATACAGCTGGAAAGGCGGGGCTATATCAAACAGGTGAGCAGCAACCGCAAGACCGGCTTTGAATACCAGGTTACCGAATGGGAAGAATACAGCCGGTTGCAGGAGGGCGTAAATATTATGGATACTATCCTGGAAAAGCTAAAGAAAGCTAAAACCAAAGTAAATACACCGCAGCTTCACGCACATTCACAAAACGGGGTGTGAAACTGAACGCATTGATATACAGGAACTAAAAAGCAAAATAAAAGCCATATTCACACATTCACAGGCATCACAAGGGAGAAGCAAGACCCCCACTAAAATAAATACGATGAGCAGCACTTACGACCGGATCACATTAGCCTTTAAGGAATGGTTAGGGCTGATCGGCTATAGCCCGAGCACGGTACAGCACATGCCCCGGCGGGTACAGGAGTTCTTTACCTACCTGGAAGCAGCAGAAGTATTGAACTTGCAACAGGTAGAACACCGGCATATCCAGGGCTTTTACCAGTTGCAGAAAGACCGGGCAAGCCATAACAGCGGTAAGCTGCTAAGTAACAGCACGGTTAACGGTTACCTGCGTAACCTGCGCTTATTAGCGCAATACCTGCAAGAAACCGGACAGGGCTTTTTAGACGTGGATATCCCCAACGAGCCTAAAGCCACGCCGGAAAAAGAAATATTGACACCTACCGAGATCATGCAGCTTTACAATGCCATCGACGAAAACACCACCGGGCTAAGGGACAGGGCATTGTTAAGCGTTTACTATGGCTGCGGGTTAAGAAGCAATGAGGGCATACAGCTCAATATAAGCGATATACTGCTGGAAAAAGGATTGCTGTACGTACGGAAAGGCAAAGGCTATAAAGAGCGTTATGTACCTTTTGTACAAAGCCAGTACCAGGACTTTAAAAACTACCTCAATTATTGCAGGCCCTTACTGGTCAAAGATAATAAGGAGCAGGAAGCTTTTATGCTCAACAGTCACGGCAGGCGAATCACCTATCTAAATGCCTTAACCACCCTGAAAACCTTGCAGCAGCGCACCGGTAATGAAGCCCTGCAAAACAAACCCGTTGGTTTGCATACCCTGCGCCACAGCATCGCCACCCATTTGTTACAGCGCAAAATGCCGCTGGAAGACATCAGCCAGTTCTTAGGGCATAAGAGCATTTACAGCACCGAAGTATATACCCATATCGTTCACCAGCATGCAAACTTTTGACGACTTTTTATACCGGCGGCATTACCGGCCAAGAACAGTAGAACTGTTCAGGCTGTACGCCAAACGGTTAAACGAATGGCTCGACCAGGAAAATATTGAAATACAGAATTGCAGCTATACCGACCTGATGGCCTATATCAAATATATGCGGGAGCAAGGGCAGAAAATACGCAATATCGTTAGCCAGGTATCCTGCTTCCGGCAGTACTTCGACTACTTAAAACATCAAAAGATCGTAACGGCCAACCCAAGTAAAACGATCTTCCTGAAAGGTTACAGCCAGCGGATACCACACGATATACTAAGCCGGGATACCTTACAAGAAATCTACGACGGTTGCCAGGTTACTACCATCACCAATAAAAGGGATAAGCTGATGTTAAGCTTTGTGATCTTCCAGGGCCTGTTTAAAAATGAAGTACTGAACATAGAACCCGGCGACCTGAACCTGCTAAAAGGAACGGCTTATATCCGGGGTAACGGAAACACCAGGGCAAGAACGTTAAACTTAGAACCGCAGCAGATCCTGCCTTTGCAGGAATATCTTACTGCCATACGGCCACAGCTCATTAAAGAAAAAGGAACGGACAGCCCGTATTTGTTTGTCAGTAAGGGCAAGTGCATCAATGCGGAAAACAGCCTGTATGAATTACTGGAGGTCTTGAAAAAAAAGGATATAGGACTTAAAAACTTCCTGCATATCCGGGTCAGCCTAATCAGCCACTGGATCAAAGAAAAGAACATCCGGGAAGTGCAATACCTGGCTGGCCATAAAACCATTGTCGGCACCGAAATGTATAAAAGCGTTGACCTGCAAGACCTGCAGGACAGCCTGGTTAAATTCCATCCCTTAAACCAATAGCAGGAAAAACGGTATTCGTCATCACTTGTCAACGCAAAAATCGCGCCCTCATTCGTACCTCTTTCCGTCATGCTTTCCGCTTTCCCCGTTCTTCCTCATGGCCGGCTTTCTCTGTCCAGTCCCCGGCTGGTAGAAGCGTGGCCAGTCCAAACGCCGTCCCTTGTCAGGCTCGCCTGCTGGCTCGGCAACCGCCCGCTGATAGAAGCGGGACTGGCGGCCGGTCGCCCTTTCGGGACTTCTCCCGGCCGGGTTTGCCTCACACTCGCAACGGCTTCGCAAAAAAGAAAACAAGAAAAGCAGGGCGCATAATCCCCGGCGCATGGAGGCCGTTTGTTTAGTTGGGGGCTATCTTCCAAAGCCCCCAAACCCCTTTGGATCGTTTACGTGCCGGATGCAAGCCGCACAGATCCACCCACTACCCACGCTTACATCCAGCCCGAAAACGGCAGCCTTTTCAAATTAGCAAGATGTACATTTGTGGCACAAATGATCTTGCTAACCTGTCGGTAGAAAACGCTTTTTGGCGTTTAGCAAGATAAACGATTGTCCGACAATCGAATCTTGCCCCGTTGCTCCGAAGTCGCCGGGGGAACCCCAAAAGACCTTTGCAACCATCGGGCGCAAAGGCAAGTTTGCCACGAGCCGAAAGGCATCGTGGTAGTTTTTGTGGACACAAAAACACAAACTTGCTGCTTATCGGCTGATTGCTTTATCTGCGTTTAGTTGTTTAGCTGCTTAGTTGTCTATAGGTCTATTTGTATATATAAATATGGGCATAGATGTTTAGGTGATCTTCTGTTAAGCAACCAAAAGCGGGAGAAGACGGGGCTGTCAAGGGAACGTGGAATAAATGGCAATGTGGGTGAAAGGCCTGCGGGTTTATGCCGCGAAAGTCCCTTTACTGCCCTGGCTTCGGAGGCTACCTTTGCGGTAACGGATGATCGGCTTACCAGGTACTTTTTTCTTTCAACTGAATAAGAAGCTCAATTGAAAAAATAAAAATCAGTTGTGTACATTAGTGCCTTAAACGTACTTGTTAAAAGTACCTTATCGTGCGAGACGGTAAGCCGGTTACCGGAGCAGAACGGAAATAAAAGGCTGTAAAAATTGGAGTAGCCTATAAGAATGCTAATTCGGGGGGTGATAACATTTTTTCTCAATTTTGGCAGGGTGCAACTCGAAGCGCAAAACTTGATATAAGTAGTCCAGATTTTAACTCTAGCGTTTGGGGTTTTGGTGCTTCAGGGATTCAACTAATATTGAAGAAAGGGGCTAAAACCAGCTCGTCCATCGCCAGCGACTTTAGTGTTAGTAATTGGGTTGGTGGAGTCCTAGGAGGTGCTGGTATTGTTTATACACTTGCATCGGATGCAGCACGACCTCAGGGTATCACTGCCGGAACATGGGTAAAAGGAGGGATACAAACTCTTGAAATTGCTTTTCCTGAAGTTGGTGTTTTTTATGGAGGAGTTGATATTTTAACAGGCTTAATATCGGGTGAAACTTTGACAGATAGAATAGGTGACGGAATTGACAATATTCATTAATTTACATTCAGAAATTATGTACTTCTTTTTCGATTATATTTATTATAGAATTACTCAGTGGAAGTTTAAATCGCAGGGTAGCACAAGTCCTACGGCCTTAGCTTTTATTTCAGTAATGCAAACAATGTTAATTCAAATAATTATCTCAGCAATTTCTAAGCAGATATGGAATAAAGATGAGTTAGCTTCACATGCTAAGCAATTAGGGTTGCTTGCGATTTTAATCTTTTTATCGTGTATGTTTTTAAACTATAAAAAGTTTGATGGACAATATGAAAAGTATTTGGGTTATTGGAAAGATGAGGATAAATGCAAACGTTTTTTTAAGGGTATATTAGTGATAATAGTGGTGGCTGCACCTATAGTTGCATTTGGATTGATAAATACACATTGGCATAAGTAATTCAAGGTATCATCATAGTACTTTACTTCGTACTCAGTCTTTTGAAGCTCTATTATTAGATTTTTGCTGCTGCTAATCGCGGGGTATCGACCCTAATGTAGTTGATCCATCTACATTAGGGCATAATTGGGAATAATTATGTATTTAGTAATGGTTTATCCTCACTGGTCGAAGCTTATAGCTTCGACCTAAAATGTAATTAGCTTTCAGCTAAAGTACTTGGGGAATGATTATGTAATTCGTATGATTTAGCGATACTTAAAAGTTTAACTTAAACCCAATCAGAATAGCAACCTATTCAATCCAAAGAATTAACGCCCTCTATAAATGTAAGTTTTAGCTTTTTCTTGGATTGATAATTTGCTACAGTTGCAAAAAGGGGTGTTAAGAACCCATTTTATTGAAGAAGTGTAGCAAACGCAATCATTCGATAAATACATCTTTTGACTTTAGTGTCAATACTGGTAGCGTTATACGTTAAACCCAACATGCACTGAAATATGTAAATGCAGTAAATCTCTTCACAAAGTTAGCTGCCCCATCAGCATACAATCACTTCGTTTCAAGGTAGTATATAAAACCAGGGTATCCCTTTGGGAGCCTCCACAGCTTTTATATCTCCACCTTGCTTTAATGCTGCTGTTCAGCAGTGAGTCGTTCGAGAATTCACTCGACATAAAACTTACTGCCATGACAGACATTAAACAACTACTCAAAGAGTTTGAACGCTACGCTTACGGACAATCCTTATACTCTGCTTTCACTGACTTACTCGACTGGACATTGTTACCTTTTAGAATGCACAATAATGTGGAAGCCCAACAACAAGCACTCGAAACCTATCGAACTCACCAAAAAGCAACCCAACTTGTCACCTTACTAACACTCATTGGAGACGGTTCAGAGAACTTTTCAGACCCATTGGGTGAACTATATCAACAAGCTATTTCAAGCGGCCACAACGGTCAATTTTGGACACCTGAACATATGTGTGATATGATGGCAGCCATAACAATAGGTGATACCTTAGAGGATAACCAAACTGTTTGCGATCCAACTTGTGGCAGTGGTAGAATGCTATTAGCTGCTGCTAAGATCTCACGTAAGGCACTGTTTTATGGTGCTGACCTTGACATAACTTGTTGTAAGATGACCCTTGTAAACATGCTGCTTAATTCTTTAGAAGGTGAGATTGCACACATGAATACGTTGAGCAATGACTTTTACAAGGGCTACAAGATAAGTACAACTTTGGTGAATGGTTACCACATACCCTACTATATTGAGTTTACTGAACCTGAGTTAAGCTATATTTGGTTAAGGCCGGTAAAGCCACAAGCAAAGCCAACCTTTTCTACTCCATTTGAACCTGTCAGAGCTGCACAACCTGTTAATGGAATACAAGGAAGTCTGTTCTAAACAGAACCTTAAAGTGATCCTTCGACACCTCTTCAGTTTATTATTTATAAGCCCAGACTTTCTAAAGAAGCGTCCAACAAGCTTAGTACGCACATTTTCTAAATGGATGGTATTGTAATATACTAATTGAAATAAAAATGTGCGAGGCAGGACACTAATGTCTTTTAGCAGTTTAGGCTTATAAAAGATAAGGGATAGATGCCCCAATGCAACTTAAACCATTTCCATTAATTATCAAAAGTTTGTAACTCACTATATGAATTACAGGAATCAAGAATATTTTGGAAAGAGGTATGGGAGGAGTAATCAATAATTAGCAAGCAAAGTTAGGCATGTTGCTTCTGAAGCGTGCAAGAACTGTCCCGCATAAACCCACAGGCAGCCCACAGCCTATTTATTCGTTTGCTTCTTGCACTTGATCGCAACAAACCTGAGTGAGCTTTATAATTATTTATTCAATTAAATCAAATCAGGGTATGGAAAACACATCTTAACGCAGCATTGCAATATCAAAGAAAATAGCTTATATTAGCTACACAGTTCATTCATTTATTTACAAGGTTAGTGGTTTGTACGTAGTTTGTACAATATCATCGATATAAGGCTAAAACGACGTCCTAAGATAGCTCAGCTGGATAGAGCAACTGATTTCTAATCAGTAGGTCTCAGGTTCGAATCCTGATGGGATCACATATTAGTCAAAAGCCTTTAGTCGTAAGCCTAAAGGCTTTTTTTGTTTAGCTGCTGTACCATGGTACAAATGGAACACCTGGTACAGTTGGTACACTTTTTATCCCAAAAACGCCCGAAATAGCACTAAAAACACAATTTTTAGATTGATTTTAAGCCGATTTTCAGTCGAAAAGCGACTGTTTTTAGTGCAGAAATCGACCTAAAGAGGCCTGTTTTTAATGTTTTTTGTGCGAAAAATGCATGTTTTTCATTGAAAATGACTGCTTTTTCGCGTTGGTTAGACCATTTTTATGGTGCGATTAAAACACCACTATAGGCTGAACTACCTACTTCTATCTTTAGATAGTACTGAGGTATAACAGTAGATAGCGTCTATCAGGTAATTAATCCTAGCTTTATATTCTAAATACTAACGCAATGATTCAAAAAATAGCCAACTTTTTATTCTTGCTCCTTATTTTACAAAGTTGCACTCATGCTCAAACCTTCGACAAAGCCAAATTAGATAGTTTTTTTGTTGCGCTGAACACACATGACCAAAACATGGGTAGTATCGCCATCGCTTGCAATGGCGTGGTAGTGTACCAAAACGCTATCGGTTACAGCCAGGTAAATGAAGGGTTAAAAACACCATCGACAATTAAAACGGAATACCGGATAGGCTCTATCAGTAAGATGTTTACCGCTACTATGATTTTCCAATTGATTGATGAAGGTAAGCTGAGCTTTGAAACACCATTGACTACTTATTTCCCTCAACTCCCTAATGCCGGAAAGATCACCATAGGAGAAATGCTGGATCACCGTAGCGGCCTTCATAACTTTACGAATGATTCGCTTTATGCCACTTATATGGCCACTCCCAAGTCAGAGGCTGAAATGATTGCCATTTTTGCCAGGCAGAAACCCGATTTTGAACCGGATACAAAGGCCGAATACAGCAATACCAACTTTGTGTTGCTGGGTTATATTATTGAAAAATTAACCGGTAAAACCTATGCCGAAGAATTTAAAAGCCGCATCACCTCAAAAATAGGCTTGGCAGATACTTATTATGGTACTAGGGCCTACCCAGCCAAAAACGAAGCATACTCCTATAAATATACAGGGCAATGGACGCAAATGCCCGAAACGGATATGAGTATTCCGGGCGGTGCCGGTGCTATTGTATCTACACCGACTGACCTGGTTAAATTTATAAACGCGCTCTTTGCCGGAAAACTTATTAGTCAGGCTAACTTAGAGATGATGAAAACGATGAAGGACAACTATGGTATGGCCATGTTTACTATTCCGTTTTATGACAAAAAAGGTTATGGGCACAGTGGGGGGATTGATGGATTTTCCAGTTTACTTATTTATTTTCCGCAAGAGAAGTTAGCGATAGCTTATACTGCTAATGGGGTGCGATATTCAACTACTGATATAATCACAGGTGCGCTAAGCATCTATTTTAATAAGCCATTTACAATTCCTGAATTTAAAACAATTACCCTAAGCACGGCTGATCTCGATAAACATGTCGGCAAATATTCCAGTACCCAAATCCCGCTAAAGATTGCTATTACTAAAAATAATACAGCGCTGTTTGCGCAAGCCACTGGTCAGATGGCATTTCCGCTGGAAGCTAAAGGAGGTGATAAGTTTACTTATGCCAACATTACCGTACAATTTGACCCAGCTAAAAATAATTTCTCTTTAAATCAGGGAGGAGTTACCTATCTTTTTACTAAAGCCAACTAAATTATTTGTCATACTTAGATATAAAACCCCTGCGGAATTTAAAGGAGAAATGACAAGAAAAGGGTGTCATGCAGGCACTCGAAGCATAGCGGGTAAAGGCCTCTTGCACCATGCTGAGCAAGCGGAAGGCCTCTGCGCTCACCCTTCGAGTATCTCAGGGTGACATCCTAAAATAGTTCTGAAACAAAACTTGTCAGGCTGAGGGACGAAGCATCTGTACAGGTGTAAACCAACTTACAGATTCTTCACTGTGCTCAGAATGACACTCTTTTTTAATCTGCCAAATACCTGCGGTGAAGAAATAGTTTTTAGGCGGCTATATCAGAACTATGAATATCTTCTATTGACAGTGGTAGCATGTTTTTGGTTTTGAAATAGGTGACGGTTACTACAGTCAGCGTGACGCATCCGCCGAAAATTACAGCCGGTACCAGGCCCAGAATACTTGCTGCCGTGCCTGATTCAAAGTCACCGAGCTCATTTGATGAACCGATAAACATAGAACTTACTGCCGATACCCTGCCCCTCATTTGGTCGGGGGTGAGTAATTGCATTATACTGCCACGGATAATCACGCTTATGCTATCGAACGAACCTTGAGCAAACAGGAAAAATAAAGTAAGGTAAAAATTTCGCGAAAGCCCGAAGCAAATAATAGAGATACCAAAACCTGTAACAGCGATTAATAAATTTCGCCACGGCCTGTTCATTGGTGAATACTTTGACATAATCAGCAGGGTTATTATCGATCCGGTAGAGAATACTGCACGCATAATACCTAGTCCTTCGGGCCCCACTTTTAGCAATGTATTGGCAAAAGCCGGTAATAAAGCAATTACGCCACCAAAAAATACCGAGAACAGATCAAGGCTCATGGCACCCAGCATCATCTTGGTTTTAAATACGAACCTTATACCTTCACCAAGGCTGAACCAAATGTTTTCCTTCGGTTTGAATACTGCCGGATATTCTTTCATGAAATAAACAAGTATCAGTGCAACAGCTACAAAAAACAAGATCACGTAAAACGCTGCTGTTATACCAGCGAAGCCATATACCAGGCCACCAGTTGCCGGGCCTAATATGTAGGCTAGGCGCTTGGTCGAGGTGGTCCAGGTAGTGCCGTTAGGATAAAGTTCCTTCGGGATACTGTGGGCATATACGGTAAAGGTTGCCGGGCCAAAAAATGCACGCGCCACGCCGTTGCAAAAAATCATGCCATCTATAATTGGCACTATCCAGCCAGCATGTAAATAAGGGCCTATGCTTTTTAACGTAACTGTATACATCACAGCTGATGATAAAATCACACCGGTATAAATCCACAACAGCATCTTTCTTTTTTCAGATTTATCTGCAATATAGCCACCATATAAAGCAATGCCTACAGCAGGAATGGCTTCGCTGAGGCCAAGCATGCCTAATGCAAAAACACTTTTAGTTAACTGGTAAATATAAAAACCAATAATAATGGTTTGCATTTGGTAAGCGAACGTAAAAAAGAAGTTCATAGCAATGTATGACCGGAAATCTTTAAAACGCAGCGATGCAAAAGGATCATGTTTGATGTGTTGAGTATTTACGTTATCCATAGAACAAACGTAAATCTTAAGCTGTGGCTAACAAAACGAAAAAAAGTCACTTAGGGTGCCAAAAATTCCTCCTGGAAAGCCTTGCTCCGCATATGCCTCCTTAATTTAAGGAATGGAAAGTTCTTACGGGTAATGAAATAAACCGAAATAGGGATAAGAACTTCGCTGCATTGGATTTTCACATATTCTTTATTCCAATTGCTGTTCCTGTAATAAAAATCGGATATAAATTGTAACGCATCCTGGGTTTTGCACAGATGATCCGTCAGTTCATCATTCTTTCCTGTTTGTTTGGTATTTTGAAGCTGGATTTGATGTTCAAATAGAAATTGTTCTACATAAACCCTTGTCGACGATCCTTTTTCCCGCAGGCAAATCGGATACGTTATTTCCTTTAATGATACCGTGGCAGATGCCAGCGGATGTTTGTGGTAGGCGTATAAGGATATATTGTCATTATAAATCAATTCCTTATCCACATGATCGGGTACTATTCCCGATACGATGCCGCAATCCAGTTCGCCTTTCTCAACAAGATTCAATATTTCAGCTGAGTTATTGGTTACCACGTCATATTCCAATTTAGGGAATGAGCTCTCAAAGAACTCCAGCAACTTGTTCATAATGATTTTCGAGTGTGAGCCTCCCGAACCTATTTGCAAAGCTGCTGTACTATTGTGTCCATTTAAAACGGATAGTTGCTCAGCGAAGTTGGTGCCTGCCTGCAGAATATCAGTTGCAAGGCTGGCCAGTTGATTCGCTTGAGGGGTAACTTTAATGCTATTTCCTGTCGACTGAACTAATTGAAGGTTCCATTCAGCTTCGAGGCCTTTAATGATTTTACTGACTGCTGAAGGAGTGATATATAGATTTTTTGATGCAATGCGATAGCTGTTCGTTTTGCAAACTTCTGATAGTACTTTGATCTTAAATAAGTTCAGAACCTTGTCGGGCATAGTGTTTAGTTTTGCCTGTGATTTGATTGAATAATCATGCTAATATATGACAATCAAAAATAAATCATTTGATGTTCCTCATCAATTCACTTTGGCATAAAGGAGTGGGGGGGCTAAATTTAGGAATCCCAATAATTGTTGAAATAACACTGGAGGGGGTTGCTTATTTGTTGCTTGTACAGCATATCCATTACACCATTGATGTACTGGCAACACCTATTGTTGTTTATCCGTGTTACCGGTTAACCCGTTATCTTCTTAATAATATAAGTAGAAGGGTACTGCATCCACGTAAAACCGGCAAATCTCTTTAAGTTAATAATAAAAGGTTCATAGGTGTTCGGAAGATGAGATTTGCTTCTTTTCTAATGAAATTTTTATAAAAAAGAGACGGGTGTCATGCTTCGAGTGCCTGCATGACACCCTTTTTAACTATTTTTTATCTAAATATCTCAATTAACGAATATCCGTCCCGGTATTTGTATATCCTGGTGTTTTTAAAATAAACAAGGCAGGAATCTTTATATTCAGGCCAGCAAATTATATACCGGATAGTACTACTGTCTTTTTGCAACAGGGGTATTATGTTTTGGGTTGAGCGGCCTTCCGTTATATTTTTCTTATTTATTCCGTACAAATTATTTATAAGCCCCACACTTTTATCATTAGTAAACAAAACATACAATGGATGATTTTTTGTCGCCACTAATGCTTCCTTAATGGTAGGGCGGGACAGATCACAATAGGCATAGAGGCTGTAAACGAGTGAAGTTAAGCAGATAATGATGATCGGAATATAAAATATTATTTTTTTAGAGTAGGTGACGGTTGAAACTAAAACAAACAACAGGATAAGGTAGTGCAAATAGAAAACTGCTCTTGTTAGCGGATAAAGCGCATGTGCGAAAATATTTGCCGCAGCCATGAACAAAAAGGGCAAAAAGATCAATAAAACTAAAATTGTTTTAATATTGGTTGGATCGATCTTCCGGAGATTTTTTTTCCGGACATAAAACATGGGTATAATGATACATAACGTAATAAGAAGCTTGAAACAGGTGATGACCCGAAGATAGTTTGCATCATTAAAAAATAAGTTCACCAGGTAATCGCGATAGCTGAAATCAGAAAATATGCTCGATATAGTTCCATATTTAAACAAGCTGAAATGATTTATGCCAATTATGGCGGGGTCGTTCTCATTAACTATTTTCCCAACTTTATAAATATAGAGTAGGAGTGCGAGTACAAAAAAAGCTAATAAAAAAGTATGAGCGCTTTTTAAGTGTCTTATTTTAAAAATACCAAAAACAACAAGTATGGAAAGAAAGCCATACAAAAATGAGAATATCGACAGGGAAGAAATGGCACCAAAAAGAACGATCAGATATTCATATTTTACCTGTTGATCCTTACTATATTTCAGCAAATAAAAAAAAGACATGGCGAAACATCCTATGGCTAAAGCATAGCCACGGCCATAAGTAAAGTAAAAGAAATATGGGGCTACCGTTAAAAAAATAATATAAAAATTATTTATTTTCAGAAGCTTAAGTATCCTTGAATTGGCTATAAAAAATAAAACAAAACCCACCAGGCCGAGCACTCTGTAATATACTACATCTGTAAAATGCCCGTGTTGCAACAGACTGAAATACACGCTGTTTATTAAGTGACTATTTGCAAGCTTAAATTTACTATAAGTAAGCAGCTCCCAAAGGCTATTGTTTAGTACTCCATTGTATGAAGTAGATTCATCATAAATCCAATCATTGTAGCATGCGAAAAAAATGAAAACGATAAAAAAGAAGAAAAATATATAAACCTCTCTTCTTACGGCTACTGACGATGAAAACTTATTAACCTGATTTTTAAGTATCATAACATGTTAGCCATAAGGTATTTAATTTTTCAAACAAAACTACAATATCTTTTGGTGCAAATTATGTTCATTTAGGATAATCAAAAACTCTTAATAAATTAGGCAGGATAAAGTGTGTTTAAAGCATTTTGATCAATTCCTGATCACCGTTTAATAGATAGAAAGCAATAAAAGTCATTGGTTCAGTAGTTGAATAGTTGCTAAATTCAGTGATATGAGTGTCCGCAGGCTCGTAAAAGGCATCCCCGGTTTTGAGTATCAATGGTTCCTGTCCTGCTATCTGCATAATGGCTGTACCTACAGCGATATAACCTGTCACCGGGCAGGGATGCAGATGTAACCCTGCCTTCTGTCCAGGTTCAAATGTGATTTCTTTAATTTCTACGGAGGTAACCTGCCTGGCGTCTAATGTTGCTGTAAGCAGATGTTTTCGAATAATAGTTGGCTGAGTCATTTTCGTAGTTGGTTAATATTATTTAATCATCTGCGCAATTCCCTGGCCAAACGACCAGTTTTCCCACCCGGTTTCGGTTAAAACGATGATCACGTCATTTGCACTAACCGGGGTACTAACTGCAATCTTCTCTGCAATTAAAGCGTAGAGTGCCTGCTTCATCTCAATAGTACGGCCGGGGCCACAAGTCACCTGAATATAAATCAGATTCGCGGTATGGGGAACATTAAGGTAATTGTCCGGGTAGATTAGATGCTCTGCCATTACAGGATGAATCACCTGAAAATAATCCTTTTCCGGTATTTTAAAAACACTCATCAGGCTTTCGTGCACCAATAGTGATATTCTGGTTTTTACCTGCTGTGTAAAACCGGCAGGCAGGTAGATATTTACAAACGGCATAATCTTTTGTTTTTTGATTTGGAAATTGGTTCTATAATTTCCGTTGATTTTGAGCTGGCGGTGCATTTTTTTTAGGTATTTCAATGGCTACGCTGCCAAATTGTTCTGAAAGTGATCTATGCATTGAACTTTCTAATAGTACCCCTAAATTGGGGAAAGCCCAAACAGCCATATAATAATTAAGCGACGCTCCATAACCATTTTGCACGGTATAAGGCTTTACAACTGCATTATTTCCATACTTTTTTTTCAGTGCTTCCAATATATTGTCGGCATCACCAGTATATATCGTAAAGGTAACACCCGTCAATTTAGAGTCCTCAATAGATGCATTAAATGAGCCTAACGGGCACATTTCCTTTGCGGGAGCGTCTTGCGGTGCAAACCGAACTTTGATAATTCCATTTGTAACAGCAGGTAATGGGTTTAATTGGTCGCTTTTTTTTACTTTATAATTATCTATGTCTAAACGTTCAAAACAGGTGGTGCTAACGGGAGCTACTAATCCTGCTACATATTGATAACCTTTAAAATGTGTAATGCTTAAAACCCCATAATTACCTACTTGTTTTGATTCAACAATCTTACAGGGGCATTCTGGTATGGGTATTTTTTCACCCAGTTTATATCCAAATACTGTCATGTCTGGTTGGGAAGTTTGTGCAAGCCCAAGCAGGGGGGTAGCAGATAACAAAATGAAGGCTAAAATTATTCTGTTCATATTTTATTAAAAATTAAAGTATCAATATAAAAAAGCAAATACCCTCAGGCGATGTTGAAAATATTCGTAAAAATTGCCTCAGGAAAACTATATGATTGTTTAAAGTTGTATTAGCTTAACAATAATTGCAGAAATAATGTTTTAGAATAGGGAATATTGAAGGGTTGAGTGTTGGATTGTTGCATTGGGAAATAAATAATAAATTCGGGCAATCAATCTACTACAAGATGTCACATCAGCTTAATTCATTTATTCATCTGGTTTTCCTTGGATTTGTCGCGCTGTTTCCGGTCGTTAATCCTATAGGAACAGCATTCATCATAAGTCCATATTTTTCAGAACTGACACGAAAAGAGCGGTTGACGGTTGTAAAAAAAATTACATTTTATTCATTCAGTATTTGTGTTGTAACTTTATTGGTAGGACACTGGATTTTAGAAGTATTCGGGCTTTCAGTTCCTATTATTCAATTAGCCGGGGGCATAATGATATGTAAAATAGGTTGGGGGCTCCTTTCCTCAGATAATAACGATATCCCCGAGGCCAAAACTTCTACTCAGATTGATTTGGATCATATCCCTTTAATCCAAAATAAACTTTTCTATCCTCTTACTTTCCCCATGACGACGGGTGCCGGCACAATTTCGGTTCTTTTTACGCTTGGGGCTAGTAGTGATAATCAAAACATGTCTCTTTATCTCGTAAACGTAGGCGCTTTATTGATTTCTATCATTGGTATATGTATTTTAATTTTTATATTTTATTTAAATACAAACCGGTTGATTAGTTCTATTGGTTCGCGTAATGAGAAGATAATCAACAGTATAATGGCGTTTTTAATATTCTGTGTTGGCCTTCAGATAGCGGTAGGGGGGATTTTTCATCTAATTAAAAGTTATTCATAGCGGCATAAACAACTCAGGTAAAAATAAGGCCTCCTCACACTCGCTGCTTGGAGGCCTAAACCTAAACCTTATCACAATTGGCAAAAAGAATTTTTTGCCCGTATGAATTACAAACGTATATTTATTAGATAGTTAATTAAGTTATAATCGATGAATAGCAAAAATGACTCGACTAACAGCAGGTTAAACTATGGTTCTTACATAAATATCTCCAAATTTTGTGTCCAAAAATTGAGTGCTTTTTATAAAATCCTTCATTTCGTCGGGTGACAACCAATCATTCATACTCCATTGCATAGTTTCAGCTTCACTATAATTACATTCAATACTTGAATTGTACTTGGTTATCTGATTAATGCATTGAATGGCCTTTTCTGTTTGTTCCGGTACAGTATATTCAAAACTTATCATTTTTATGGGTTGGGTTAACCCCTTCAATACCTCCAGTTCGTAACCTTCAACATCTATTTTTATGTATAACGGAACACCAAAGGACTCGATTAACTTATCCGCTGTCGTAATTTCGAGGTCAATTTCATTATTCCAGGTATATTCGTTGAATCTTTCTGCCTTTACCGATTCAATCCATTCCCGGGAAAATGATGATAACGTGGATGCATTTGAAACATAAAATTTTTTCAAACCTTCCTTTTCACCTAATCCTTTGCCAACGATAGTTATTTTTTTACCAAACTTTTCCTTCAGGTAACTATAGCAATCAGCTTGGGGTTCCACTGCAACAACTTTAGCTCCAATGAGCAATAAAGGCTGAACACGATTACCCATATTTGCGCCAACATCAAAACACAGATCATCACTTTTTATAAATGTAGCGTAAAAGTCGCTTCTCCATTTAGCATCATCGTTTTCCGCTTTGGCTGCCTCTTTTTGTATTTTAGATGGAAATACTTTTCTGAGTTTTAAAATAATACTTTTACCTAATACGCTTTTTATAAATTTCTTCATTGAGTTTGGCTTGATTGGCCGCAATTTAATTTATTTCCCGGGTCAACTAATTATTTAAGAACACCTTTATGTTATTTAACAATTTCAGTGAATATACCATAGCGGGCCACCTTTAAAATTACTAACCTATTAATTTATTTATTTTTAATAGCCCATTGTTTTAAAGAGGTAATGGCGTCGTAAAGTACGCCTGCTTCACCCCTGAAATTGCCGGAACCTTTTGGGATGCCAGTTTGCACATCGTACCACTCAAAAAAACCTTTGTTAGCAATTGCCCTATCAAACATTGGCGATATTTCTGCATAAGCATCTTCTGCATATCCGTACGATAATAAGAGAGGGATCATGCGGCCTCCAAACCATGTCCAGTCGCCGCCATTTTGGTAAATATAGGGATGCATGTTAGGAAAGCACTCAGCTGGGTACGGCGGGTATACGGTAATCCCAATAGTCGCATGTTTTTCTTTAGCTGCTGCAGCAACCATCTGCCTGTTTATCTCCTTTACCTCGGTCGGTGTATTAAACCCGGCTTCGATAGCGCATATCGATCCACCTAAGTACAGGATCTCTTTTTCATTAAAATCCGGAGGAAAAGGACTGCCATTCAGGTAAAGATGAGGAATGTATTTTTGATGGTCTGTATCCCATAGATACTTACGTACGTTTTTAGTGATATTTTCTGCTACAAATACCCAGTCTTGTTTTGGCTTATAATTTTTAGGCTGCATGGCCACAAAATCGTGCAATGCTATCACAAACATGGCATTATCGTATATATCGATAGCCCATTTCGTTTTTTCGTTTATGGCTACGCCCCAGCCGCTTTCGGCCTGCACATCGCCCCAATCAACAGTTGTTGCGCCTGTAATCAAGCCATATTTTGTCGACCAACGTTCATTTTGCAGATATACAAATGCATCTTCCATCCGTCTGAGAACCGTTTTACCACCTATTACCTCGTTAAGTATTGTTCTATCGCCAGTAGCATCAATATATTTTTTTACAGCCTGCACCAGTGACGATTCTTGATCTGTCTCCACGGTGTTTTTATGAGCCGCCCAGCCAGGCAACAAAGGCGAGTATCGATATTTATACCCGACATTAGCTTTGGCACTGTCAACCACTCCATCAACAATATTACCATCCTCGCCCTGTATTTTGAAAAACATCAGGAGTTTAGCTTTTACTTCCGATTTCGGGTGTACCTTTAATGAACCTTTGATAAAAGTGTTAAAATCACGGATCCATACCTCGCTATAAGAGGTGCCAGCCGAAAAACCAGAAAGTAACTTTAAGGCACTTGATTGAATAGTATCTAAACGGCTATCACTCAAAATTGATTTGGCAAGCACCGCTTTACTGTTCGTTTGAGCGTTGGCAGATAGGCCGGAAAGGATAGAAAATGAAATAAAAAAAAACAAAGGTATTTTCATATAGTAATGTTTTTATAATTGGATTAATTTTTATTAGGTAGCTATGTCGGATGAATTATTTTCATCATGATATGTTGGTATGTACAAACATATGAAAAAAAATCAACCAGTGGTCAATGTTTTTACCGCACCACCTTAAAGTCAAACCCCAACTGGTCGAAGTTTATAAATCGACCTAAAATGTAAAATGTTTAATTAATATTCCCCGTAAGCAGGATACTTTCTACGTCATAGGCCTATGCACTTTATTAAACTTTAGTTCCAGCAGGGGCTCTTGAAGAAGCCCCTGCGTTCAGCGGCGGCCGTTATTACCTGAAACAATCTTGACAATAATAAATAATAATAGATTTTTTTATTGGATGATTTTGATCGGCAGATCTATCCATAACAAGCCGATATCCCTGCCCATATGGCTAATACTATCCCCTGCTACAGCATCATATAATAGTGCTAGCCTTTTGCCTGCTTTAATAACAGTAGGCATACCAATAGCGCCTTTTGCCCAATTACAATTTACGTTATCAAGTACAATTGCCTTATTGTTCGCATCCCATTTTTCTAAATCTTTAGACCAATAAACCCATATGGCATCGGTATACTCGATTCCGCTTTTTGATATCCCTATGTGATTAGTAAATAAATACCAGGTTTTACTTTTTTTATCGAAAAACAAGGATGAATTTTCAACCTGTTGTGTTAAAGGAAAAATAGGTTGGTCATCTATCACCCATGAACCGTTTAAGTCCTTAGTTCTGGCTATACCTATGGATCTCTTAGTGCTTGTGCTATCCTGTGTGGCTCCGCTAAAAAACTGCAGGTATTCGCCTTTATATTTTACAATAAACCCCGGGCTGGAAGTAATGGTATAAAAACTATTCTTTTTCTCTAAAAATGGTTTCACATTATATTGCTTTATCCAAGGGCCTTCCAGCGATTTTGAAGTGGCTTTCATTGTTAGATAGGGAAAGCCGGGAATGCGGTCAGGAGCGGGTGTTGTGTTTGGGGTTCCTAAATAAAACATATGCCATTGGCCATTTTGTTTTATAACCCATGGTGACGATGCACTTTTATGATCGGCTCTTGTTGAGTCACCAAGTGTCAGGATCGGTCCTTTTTTCGTCCAGTTATTCAGGTCCTTACTTTCAGCGAGGCAGGCTACCCAACCGGCATTTCCGCAACCATCATAAAATAAGTAATAAATACCATGCGATTTATTCACAATAGCTTCCCTGGCACCATATGTATCGCAGTTATCAGGTCCATTGCCATGTTTTAAAACTACACCATCATCAACACATACTACTCTGGATGATGGATAGGGCCTATCATCAATGTATTTTTTCTGTTGGGCTAAAAGGTGATTAGAAAAGATGATGAAAACAATAGAAAAACAAAATTGGATAGAAAATTTATTCATAAAGCCCGGTTAAAATTTGCAGGACAAAGCCATTGCGAAAAAATATGTTTACAGCAACTAAATATAACTAAAATCAGCGCAGCTTTCTGTTGCTGCAGTAATCAATGATCAGGCAACCAATATTAATTACACTCACTGGTCTATTTACACTTCGTTAAACTTATACTAGTAGAGATGTGCTCGTTTGTAACGAGTACTCAATTGTAATGCGTGTCGCGCTACAATAGTTAGCCTATTTGTAGCGTTTCCGAACAGCCGTGAAACATAATCGAACACTAATATATATTGTATTTATTGTAATTAAATTATTATCAGTTAGTTAAGTATTGGCACTCGTGTTGGTTATATAGTAAATAGTTGGAAGCATTAATTCCGGCATTTAATATAATTTAGTAACATAATCTTATCCAAGTATGAAAGTATCAAGTTTTCGCGGTATAAAACCCCTAATTGGCGCTACGCTTAACCATTTGAAAAAAGTTGTAAGTGCCACGCTGATTATCATCGCGGTTATCGCTTGTCATAATTCAAGGGCACAAGTCAGCACATCGTCGTCATTATATCAAACTTTAAAAAAACAGGACAGTTTATTATTCGATGTTGGTTTCAATACCTGCAATATCCCGGCGTTTGAAATGCTGGTTAGCGATAACTTTGAATTTTACCATGACCAGGCTGGCACAATGCTCTCAAAGGCCGCGTTTATCAACAGTGTAAAAAACAACGTATGCAGCCTGAATTACAAAGCAAGCAGGGTGCTGGAGCCGGGTAGCATGCAGGTTTATCCGCTTGAAAAGAACGGCGTATTATATGGTGCCATACAAACAGGCATTCACCGCTTTTATGCCCTGGAACCCGGTAAACCATTGTATTTTACCAGCCGTGCAAAATTTACTAACGTATGGAAGCTGGAAGATGGTGCCTGGAAACTGCTTAGAAGCCTAAGTTATGACCATCAGGATACTGAAGCAGGAGACCCGGATTTGGAAGATGCAGGCAGCGTTGAGGCGTGGTTAAAGCAAAATAAAGTGCCTGCACTTGCGGTAGGACTGATCGATCATGGCAAATTACAGCAGATAAAAGTTTACGGAGAGCTGGATAATGGCCGTCCCGCTGCTTATAACTCTATCTTCAATGTAGCCTCATTAACTAAAACGGTTACCACCATGATAACGCTGCGCCTGGCGAGTGAAGGTAAATGGAATTTAGATGAACCGCTATATAAATACTGGACAGACCCAGATGTGAAAGATGACCCACGAAGTAAAATACTCACCACACGGCATATACTTACCCAGCAAAGTGGTTTCCCTAACTGGCGTTGGCAACTTAAAGACAAAAAATTGGCTTTCCAGTTTGATCCCGGAACTAAGTACGAATACTCAGGGGAGGGTTTTGAGTATCTGCGCCGGGCGCTGGAAGCTAAATTCCACAAACCGCTGAATGAACTGGCTGATGAAATCATCTTTAAACCTTTGGGGATGACCGATACCCATTATACCTGGGATGCTGGTATGGACGAATCCCGGTTTGCTATTCCGCATGATAGTAACGGGATTGCTTTGTCTTTCGATAAAAACCATGTTGCAAGTGGGGCCGATCTTTTAAAAACGACGATAGCCGACTACGGCAAATTTATGATCTCAGTTATGAATCATGAGGGAATATCAGATGCGATTGCCAAACAAATGTTAAGTCATAATACTAAAACTAAAGACGGCCGTTATATAGGCCTGGGCTGGTTTATTTATGATCCACTTGGTGATGGTGAGTATGCCATCTCGCATGGCGGGGATGATCAGGGAGCCCACTCCATTTGCTTTCTTTTACCCAAATCTGGCAAGGGGATTATCATCTTCACCAATTCCGAGAATGGAACAAAGCTTTATATCGACCTAATTAAAAAATACTTAGGGCAAAAAGGGCAGGCTATTTTAGATATTGAATTAAAATAGATAAAGTTTAATCCTATACCCGGAGTGTTGCTTGTACTGGTCGATTTATAAACTTATACCAGTACAGGCATTTCTCTATCATCGCCTTCCCACATTATTCCGGTTTACGGGTTTGTGTAACAAAGCCGGGCGCGGTATAATCCTTTGGCAAATAATCTGGCGGGATAGTAGTTGCGTTACCGTCTCTTAACGCTTTATAATGCGGCGACATGATCTCGACACCAGCTTTATTGAAATGATCCTGGATGTTGGCATGTAAGGCAGAATAAATGGCCGCCTGCCGGTTGGGTTCTTTGGTAAATGCATTAATACGGTAACTCACATAATAATCGTCCAGGCTGGTTTGGTACACATAGGGTAGGGGTTCTTTTTCCACCATTGGCGTATCCAGCGCGGCATCTATCAGCAATTGGTGTACCTGTCTCCACGGTGCGTCATATCCTATTGTTACCGTGGTATGAATAATCAATCCTTTGTCGGGCGCGTCGCTGCTGTAGTTGATGGTATGGTTACTGATAACCGTTGAATTCGGTATAGAAATAATCTCATTTTGAATGGTGCGAATACGGGTAACAAGTAATGTTTTTTCAATAATATCACCTGTTACTTCACCTATTTTCACACGGTCGCCCAGTTTAAAGGCGCGTGTATAAGTCATAACTACGCCTGAAACGATATTACCCAAAGCACCTGCCGAACCAAAGGTGAATAACACGCCGACGAAAACCGAAACCCCTTTGAATACGGCCGAATCTGAACCCGGCAGGTAGGGGAAGATGACAATCAACATAAAGGCAAGGATCAATACGCGCACGATCTGGTAGGTAGAGCCAGCCCAATCCGGGTAAAAGCCAGGAATGGTGAGTGAGCCTTTTGCTACCTCATCCCTGATATAAGCGATAAAACGCAGGATATACCTGAAAATAATGCATAAAACCAGGATGGTGATCAGGTTCGGAATATAATCCCAAATGGAAATCCCAATACGCTTTAAAGGGCTGGTAATATAACCTATTAAGAGGTCTGAGAGGTCACGTGTGAAAGGGAATATTCCAAACAGTACGGGCAAGGCGAGGTAAACGATCAGGATGATGAGGAACCATTTAATGACCTTGAATATAAAATTGAGTAGGTAAACCTGTCTATCGGCGTTGAGTAATTCGTAATCGCTGATTTTTATACCCGATGTAAACCAACGTTGTTTGCCCCTTATCCTGTTCAGCAACCACTTTAATGAGCGATTAACCCCGTAGATAAGCAGAATTACAATAACAATAACAAATAATGCCAGTAACGACTCCTTTAATAAAGTTTGCCAGCGGGTTTCTTCCCGGTGCTGCAATATGGCTGTGCCGATCCTTGATTTTAGTTTTATGGCGAGTGACTGCCTGTTGGTGTTTTGCCATAACGCATCGGACTCCGATACCGACATTAGTAATTGATCTTTAAAAACTATATCGGTAGTCGTTTCATTGTCAACTACTTTCAGCGAGTCGGGGCTGAAGTTATAATCACCGCTTAGTTTTTCAACACGGGCGGCAATAGCCTCTGCCCGTTCCTGCGCGGTGAAACTTCCCTGCCTGGTATAAAGTGAAAACAATGTGTCCCTGAACGGCACCACCGGAAATCCTTTCACAAATTTCCGGAGCGAATCAATCTGGCGTTTTTGTTGTACTACCCGGAGCGAATCTTTTTCCTTAATGGCGCTGAGCTCTTTTAACAGGTCGACCCTTTTCAGGTTATCGGCACTGCTTAGTTGTGCTACCTGTTTCTCCAGTTGCTGTCTTTTTAACGAATCAGACAAACGGTCGGCTGAAAGCTTTTGAATGTTCAAAAGCTGGTTATTCAACGCTATATTGTGGGTAGAGTCATTTTGGTGATTACTGCTGTCTTGCTGCGCGAGAAGGCTTTGCTGTCCCACGATAACTAAACAAATAACCAGGTAAATAAAATTTTTCATCGCTAAAAAGGTAACAGGTTTTTAATCTTACTAAGATACCATTAAATGTTAGCCCGGGAAACGAAGGTGGGTTTAATCCGGCTATATTGTTTCGGCCTCATCCCGGTATGAGCGGCAAACACTCTCGAAAAATGGCTTAGGTTAGTAAAGCCCAGCTTATACCCCACATCTGCCACAGATAGCCCTTCCTCTTTCAACAAAAGGGCAGCTTCTTTCATCCTGAATTCCTGGTAATAATTGAAAATGCTGTTACCAAAAACTTGTTTGAATAAACGTTTCAATTTGGTTGGACTCATACTGGCAGCAACCGCCAGTTCTTTAATAACGGGCGGAGTTTTCAGATGTTCCAGCATTTGCTCTTTAATTTTGTAAATGGTTTGAATATCATGACTATTTAAAGCATACAGCTGTTTTGCATCCCGCTTTTCCAATTCCATTAATAGTCTGCAAACCAGTTCTTCCGCCTTTATCCTCAGAAAAAACAATTTAAAAATTTCATCAACTGATTCAGACACAATTTCATCCACAATTTTCTGTAAAGAAGGATAAATCATTTGTTCGAATAGTAGGGGTTGCGTATTTTGTAACAAACTTTGCAAAACCGGCGATTTTTCTGATAGGTCAAATAGTCCGTTCAAATAATTTGCATCCACCTCTATATTAATAGTGGCAGTATTTGTATGGATCGGAATAACGACGTCGGTACTGAGTTCATCGTAGCAATTAAAACTGAAGGTATTGCCTTTGATTGCTTCCCCGCCAGCAATGTTTCGGCTTCGGGAAAAATGTTTTGGAACTTAAAAAGGATCGTTCTTGCAGTAGCATTGATGTCCGGATTTTCAACAACTAAGTCTTCATTGAGTTCATAATTGAGGATCAGCATCCGGATATACTCATTAAAAACAAATCCGGTACAATAACCTCTGCCAAACTTCTTGGGAATTTCTAATCTCCAGTTTTTTACTTCCGTTCCTAATAACTGAGCAAGTCTTTTCAGAACATTCGGTTCCGTTTGCTGTTTATCCATAAAAGTCTCTTGCGGCTATTTTTGTGTCCAGTGTAGTTATTTTATCTCTAAAATACTCAATAATTTTGCATTGTAATTAAAAAATACAAAATCATGATACTACAGAATAAACAAATTGCCATTATAGGTGGTGGCCCGGGAGGGTTAACCTTAGCAAGGCTTTTACAGCTTAAGGGCTCAAATGTAAAAGTGTATGAACGTGATCTTGATAAAAGTGCCCGTGTGCAAGGTTCACTGCTCGATATGCATGAAGAATCTGGATGGGCGGCTTTACGCAAAGCAAATTTAATAGAAGAGTTTAAAAAGAATGTTCGTCAGGGTGCAGATAAAAAGGTCATCGTAAATGAACATGCAGAAATCATTTTCAGCGATCACGAAACCAAATCTGGCGAAGATTTGGGTAATGAACCAGCTCGTCCTGAAATAGACCGCGGTGCATTAAGAAAAGTATTTTTGGAGTCTTTACAGCCAGAAACTGTTGTTTGGGACAGTCATTTTATTTCAATGGAAAAACAAAATGAGGGTTGGCTATTACATTTTAAAAACGGTTCATGTGCTTATGCAGATCTTGTAATTGGAGCTGATGGTGCTAATTCTAAGATCCGTCCATACGTTACAAATATAAAAGCTTTTTATTCTGGCGTTACCATGGTTGAAATCAATGTAGAGAATGCAGAAAAAACGACACCTCATATTTATAGATTGCTGAATGGCGGAAAGATAATGGCTTTCGGAGATGGAAAGAATATACTGGGAGGGCAGAAAGGCAACGGCGGCCTCGGGTTTTATTTAAGTTTAAAGATTGATGAAAACTGGGCGGCAAATAGTGGTTTGAACTTTTTTGATAAAACACAATTGCTGGCATGGTTTAAAAAAGAATATAGTGAATGGAGCAGTATATGGTACGAACTGTTTGAAAATGCGGCAATGCCTGTTATCCCGCGTCCAATTTATTGTATGCCTTTAGATCAAACCTGGGAAACCCTACACAACTTAACCTTACTTGGCGATGCCGCACATGTAATGCCGCCCTTTGCAGGCGAAGGCGCAAACACATCTATGTTTGATGCTTTGGAATTGAGCGAATGTTTAACGGCTGACAAATACAACACTTTGCAGGAAGCCATTTCTTTTTATGAAGTAGGTATGCGCAAAAGAGCATCAAAGGCGGCAAAACAATCGCTTGAAAATGGTGAGCGGATGCATTCGGAAGGTGCGCTTGAAAAAATGCTGACTGTTTTTGGCATAAAATAATTTCTAAAAATCACTTTGAAATCGTGTCCTTAAACGGTATCCTTCAAACACCTTACCGACTGCCCCAAGCTCTTATCGTAAGTATATCTACCTATAGTTTGCGACATATCAAAAAGTACAACCGTTGATGCCGCACCATTCTTGTCTACGGTTGAGCCCCACCAAAAGCCATATTGGTGCTGGAAGATAAAACCGCCGCCGTAAGTGCATCCTCCGCCGGGTAATCCTCCAAAACCACTCTCATTAGTGCCATTATACCGATCGCGCCAGCCTTGTTTGCTTTTCAATTTCATGCTGGCAAATTCTCCGCCTACGGAGTCAATCAATTCAAGCCACTCACGGTCGTTTGGCACATGCCAGCCTTCAGGCGAAATTCCACGTGGGTCGCCTACCGCGTACCAATTATAAAGCCTGCCATATCTTGCTTCGTTGGCCGGGTGAAAATCCTGGAAACAGCATGCAGGTTTCTTAGCTTTCGAAGCCTCAAGCCATTCCATATCGTTTTTTGCCTGAAATATTGGCTCTCCGTTACGAAAGGTGGTTGTATTCAGGTTGCGGGTCATCCATATCTGTTTGCCAATTGTTATGCTTTCCGGGTTGGTTTGTTCCATGTGATTGTGAAGAATAAGGTTATCGTCAAAAAAATCAGGTTTAATCCAGCTGTGGAATACACCGCCGGTAATTATTTTATCGGCCTACAATTTAGTATTTTATCACAATAATTGGGAGTGTTAATTAAACAATTTCTGATGCCCACTCAGGCAAACTGACAGCAGATTAAAGAAAGGGTCATACGGAGCGTAGTCGAAGTATGTGGGCTGGCCTCTGCGCTCACCCTTCGACTACGGGTGACACCCATTACACATAAACCCCGTTCAGCTTGTGGTCGGTGTTTTCACCGCACCACTTCCACTTAATTAAACACTTGCGGACTTAGCGGCAAGCTGAAAGAAAAGATGCTTCCTTTGCCAATTTCGCTTGTTGTGGAAAATGTGCCATTATGTTTTTTGATAATTTCAGATGCGATATATAAACCAAGCCCAACCCCCTGAAAATTCATGGCTACTTTGCTTACACGGTAAAAGCGCTGAAATAGTTGATCGATATCTTCATTCGCGATACCAATTCCAAAATCCTCTACACTTACCACAAGGTTGTCCGCTTCAATTTTAGTCCGCACAATAACCTGTCCCGCATCCGGCGAATATTTGATGGCATTGTTCAGTAAGTTAATCAATACTTGTTCTATCCTAAACTGATCGCCTGTATAAAACAAGTCAATAGTATTTTCAAGTAATATGTCGTGCTTAGGTGCTGTTAATTGAACATTAACAATACTGTTGGTAACGGCATCCGAAAAATGGAAAGCTGCAATATTCAGGTCAATCTGCCCCGAATTAATTTTGGTTACATCTAACAGATCCTCAATCAGTTTTTCCAGGCGTTTAATACTATTATTAGCATTTGCAATAAAAGGATAAATATTATCCGCCTTATTTATCTTTTGAGTCAGCAACTGATTAATGGCTTTTATATTGGTTAATGGCGTTTTAAACTCATGACTAACCATGTTGAAAAATTCATCTTTTTTAGCTTCAGCGGCAGCACGCCTTTCCTTTTCCTGTTTCTGAACCTGTACTTCCCGGTTAGCAATGAGCAGTTCGGCGGCACGTTTTCCCCGTTCTTCATCCTGGAAATCCAGCTCTTTAAGTGCGTTAATTAATTCTTCAGCACGCTTTTCCTTTTCGCTGTCCTGAAAATTCAATTCAATATTGGCAATGATTAATTCGGCTGCACGTTTTCCTTTCTCTTTTGCTTGAAAAAGCAGTTCCTTATTGGCAATCACCAGTTCGTTTGCCCGCTTTTCCTTTTCTTCATTCTGGAAAAGCAATTCTTTGTTAGCGATGATTAGTTCGGCGGCACGTTTTTCCTTTTCCTGATTTTGAAAGATCAGTTCGGTATTCGCTAAAATGAGTTCCGCCGCACGTTCTTCACGCTCACGGTTCTGTACATCCAGCTGGCTATAAGCAATAACCAGCTCCGCGGCGCGCTTTTCCTTTTCTGCATTTTGAAACCGCAACTCTTTATTGGCGATGATCAACTCGGCGGCCCGCTTTGCTTTTTCCTCAATTTGAAAATCAAGCGCCTTATTAACGATAACCAATTCCATCGCAAGCCTCAGTTTTTCTTCATTTTGAAGATCCATCTCAATGTTGGCGAGGATGAGTTCTGCCGCACGTTTTCCTTTTTCCTTGTTCTGAAGATCAAGTTCGCTATTAGCCTGTTCCAGTGCCGCGGCAAGATGGATCTTGTCCTCATTGGCAATGGTTAACAGCTCTGCTAAATTATTGGTTTCCATAAATAGGTGATGAGCAAATATTGAGTATTTAATTGAGGAGGTCAACTCGACCAGGGCATTTTTACCACGCAGACCACTTCACACAAGTTTTCGCGCCCATAATTTCGGTAAGCTATGCATTAAAAGCCGTATATCGCTTATTATTCTTATAGATACGTCTTTTTCGGCTATTGGTATATAGTATATACAAAGTATAAATAGACCTATTATGTTTTAAGTTTTTAGATTAAACTTCGATTTTAAAGATATTTTAAGTAAGGAGGGATTTTTTACCCTCTTTCCGGCTTGCCGGAGAGAGGGTCGAACAGCGTAGCGCATTCGGGGTGAGTTACCTGTGTGCCACGCATTTGCACCAATGCCACTCGAATACTTTTACTCACCCGGTCTTTGCTTCGCTCGACCACCCTCTCTATCGCTGCGACAAAGGGGGGATAAATGCATTTTAGCTTATGGTCGGTATTTTCACCACTCCAAATTATTTTATCGCGCTAATCTGCGATACAAATTGGTCTGGTGTTTCATTCGGGAAACCATCCCAATCTTTTAAAACCTTTCCATTTTCATCAACCAATAAAGTATAAGGGAATTTTCCATCAGGATTATACTTATCGGCGAGTGCCTCGTTAAGTTTCACCTGCTCTTTGCTCAGTTGGTTTTTCTTTTGCCTCGGGAAATCGGCGCGTACTAAAACCAGGTGGTCCGAAGCATAGCTTTCAAATGTTGATGATTCTAATATTTCTTTTCGTAAACGGATGCAGGGGCCGCACCAATCTGATCCTGAAAAATTGATCAATATTAATTTATGCTCCTGCGAAGCCTCTTTTTGAGCCGCGCTAAAATCTCCCGACCAGGTAATCCCGGTCATAAAAAACATTGCTATAAATACCGTTAGTAGTTTCATGATTCTGTGTTTTATTTAAACCCTAAGCTTATCGACACCACGTTTGATACCAGATCGGTAGTTTGTGTGTAATGCCCATATCTAATCTCCATCTCGTGTAAACCTTGTATTCCAAACACGCCATTAGGTGGCGCTAGTCTAAAACCTATACCATAAAAGCTGCTCTCAAATTTTGCGTATTCGTAGTTGCTCGTATAATATTGGTCTGTTGGGCTATGCTCCTCGTAAGGTGCGAAATATTTACTTGCCGATTGATTATAAAACCTATAAAAAGGTGATATTGAAAAGAACGGTGTAACCTTATATGGCACCTCAAGGCCTGCCGTATTTGATCGTATGCCCCAGTTATCAATATAATAACGGTAATAGGTACGAAGAATGATATTATCACCCAGGAAATAATTCAGCCGTGCCCCAATAGGTAGTTTAAAACGTGAGGATGGTAATCGTTCAATCGTATCCTTCCCATTATTAAAGTACACCCGGTGAAAAGGCAGACTTAAAAAGCCGTGCTGCGTAACTACATCGCCTAAAAGCATAACTTGTAAGCGTGAGTTGATCATTTGTGAGTAGGAGAACGATGCAGCAAGCGTTGTACGCGGGCTGTTGCCGTAATTATGATGGCCCCTACCATCGCTATAACCAGTTCCATTTCCATTGAGATCAGTTGTTGATGCCGGTTCAAACTCCGACGGATAAATAAGTGTAACCTTGTCAAAATAACCTTGAAGTTTGGCGCTGAACTCTCCATTTTTATCCGCTGTTTTTTGCGAGAAATGCAAATCGGCGCCTAAGGATTGATAATTAAATTCGCCTGAATAATAAGCACCTAAACCAAATGTGTTTCCCTTTTTAGCGTTTTCAACTGTCCAGTCTAACGATGGATATATCCTAGTGCCGGTAGGCGATGATGCACCTGTTTTAGATACGAAAGCCTGTGAAGCGGCGGTATGATAATCAAAGCCAAGCCCTACATCCAAAGTGTTTTTATTGTTCGATTTATTGAGCCAAACCAAGTTTAAAGTTAAGCTATTGGCGACATCTGTCACTTTTTCTGTGCCAATACCGCCGGTAACCGCCGAGTGATCACCATTTTGGTTATAGTAACTGCTTACAAAGTCTATCTCATCTATATGTATCTTTCTTAGTTTGTAATCACTGGTATCAGTAACCGCAGGAGTTGATATAGTAAAAGGTGCTTTGTTGTCGGCCAGACTATTGTTGCCAACCTGGGCCGTCGCGTTTAAACGGCAGAGTATCGAAAACCCAACTATGGATAAATATATTTTTTTCATGTTTTATTTATCCTGATTAATTACATCCACAACCACCACCCGTTTTCCCTGCATTTGCACCTGACGCCGCTTCGCGGTAAGATTCAAAGTTCAGCTCATTCTTTTCAACCTTACGGTTGCCCAATACCATTTCCGAATCATTGAGCCGGCTTTTCTGGTACTCCTTTAAATGCACACACGATGTAGCCGTTATTATCAGCGCTACACCTGCTGTTCCGTTTATCAATCGTTTTATCATAATAGGGGCTATTTAATGTCTATATTTTTTGAAGTATAAAGCTTATCGTCATCATCGATAATAATAGCTTCGATGTTTTTCATTTGGTTGATCAAATCAAGCCCAGCGTTTATGCCCATAATAGTTACAGGCGTTGCCATTGCATCAGCAAGTTCGGCGTTGGTAGTAATTATGGTTACGCTTTTAATGCCCCTTATCGGCAAGCCAGTATGCGGATCAATAGTGTGTGAGTATTTCTTACCATCAATCACTACAAATTTTTCATAATTGCCTGATGTTGCCGCGGCCATATCACTAATATTCAAGTATGAAAATGCTTCGTGTGCTGCATTTGGGTTGGCTATGGCTATGGTCCATTCTTTGCCATCCGGTCGCAGTCCCCAGGTTGTTAAATCTCCTGATGCGTTAACCACACCGCTTTCTACTCTCTGTGATTTCATTACTTGTTTGGCGCGCTCGGCGGCGTAGCCCTTACCTATGCCTCCAAAGCCAATGCGCATACCTTTTGCGCGTAAATACACGGTGCATTTATCCTCGTCGAGCTCGATGTTCTTGTAGTTTATCAACCTCACCATGTTTTTGGCCGTTTCTTTGTCCGGTAATTGGGTCATCTGCTGGTCGAAGTTCCATAAACGTTTATCTATCGAACCATAACTAATATCAAATGCGCCCTGGGTTAAAGCCGATATCCTGAGCGAGCGTTGTATCAGGTTAAACGTTTCCCGACTAACCTCAACAGGTTTTATACCCGCATTTAAGTTTACCCGGTTGGTTTCGCTATCATCGCTGAAGGTGGTAAGCAGCTTCTCAATGCGTTGTATCTCGGCAACCCCGGCATCAATTTTTTCATTTGCCCACTGCTCATCGTCAGCAACTACGCTTAGTTCAAAGCGGTTACCCATTAATTTACAAGTTCTTTTAAAAATGGTTTTAGCTTCTGTCATTCAAATAAACCTGATCCAAATCTTCAAATCCATCTCCCAATAAAAAACAATGTATAGATGGATGGGCCTTTTTTGTCGATTAGTAATGTATAATCCATCCTTAACACAATGTTAACTTAACATTCTGTAGCTAGCATGAAATTTCACCATTTAACATATCTTTAACATATCGGCATTCAAAATGCTTCTGTCTACGAATCTGCACCACCGTTTATCATATCAGATACAATCCCTTGGCTATCTTTTCGTTCAGCTAGTAAAACGCCCACTATATGAACAACAATAAAAGCGATGATGAGGTACATGGTAAAAGCGTGTATCTGCCTGAAAGCATGAATTGATTTAAGCAAAGGCACATCATCCTCAAAAGCCAGGCACAAACCGGTTATGGACATTGTTATCAGCATCAGGTAAAAAATAGCGTAAATGCTTTTAATCCAAAACTCGTGTTTGGTAAGCTCACGGTGTTTTTTTGTAGTTTGATATTGATGATAGGCGCTTTTTAGTTTGCGGATAAACTTCTGGTCGGCTAATTGGAAGAACTCCAGCAGCAGCCTGAAAAGTAATAACGCGGCTAATGTGTAGCCAAAGTAAGTATGTAGCATCCAAACTTTATCGCTCAACTCATGTGCAACAGATCGAGCCTGACCATCAGTCACCGTTACCCCGGATTGCGCCAAATTAGCTTTAATAGCTACGGCATTCTTTTTGGTTTTTAACAGAGTTGAAGTTAAAAGTACTGTTAGTAATGATCCTGTTATAACAATAGCATTGAGCCAATGCCACAAGCGTATAGATGGTGAATGTTTTTTTATTTCCTGCGGATGCTGAACGCCCCGGCGTTTTGGTTCAATGATTGTCATAAATTAGATCTGTTCTATCTGTGTTTTTTTAAGATCCTGCACTCCCCAGCCACAAGCCAACGGCAAAAACTATTCCGCCGCCAACAATAACTTGTAATATGGTGGAGTACAAAGGCGTTTTCATGAATTTGTAACGTATTAAAGCTATTGCAAATAGCTCACATATAACTACAATGTATGCAAAGTGCAATGCCCGGTGTAAATTGGGTATAAGGAAAGGCAATGTATGTAGCATCCCGCCCAATGCGGTGGCAAATGCCGTAATTGCGCCACGCGTTATTGGGCTACCGCGGCCGGTAACTTTACCATCATCAGATAACGCTTCGGCCAGGCCCATGCTAATACCCGCGCCCAGCGAAGCTGCTAAACCAACATAAAAAGCTTTTATAGGTTGCCCGGTTAAACCGGCGGTTGCAAAAATAGGAGCAAGGGTTGATACTGAGCCATCCATTAACCCCAGTAAACCAGGTTGTATTTTTTGAATGACAAATTTAGCCTCTGATTTTTCAGACATAGAATGGGAGGGGGTTACTATCAGTAATTGCTGTTAAGCTTAAAGATAGACTTAAAGTTTGTAGTAAAACTGAAGCGTAGGCAAAATAAATTATTACGCCGGTTTTAATAAAACGCCATTTTTTAATTGCTAAAAGCTTTTTAAGCATAGGTTAAAAATAAAGTGAAAAATAAATTTTAAAATATGTGCACGAACACGCAAAACTATTTTATATATTTGATTTAAAGGTACTTTAGATTGTAAATCAATATAATAGTATTTTAACTGACCTAATCTTTCTTGCGTACCCGAACACATTATTCACTATTTATTTACCAAACTAATTTCTTATGAAAAAACTATCCTTGTTCTTGGTGTCTGCAGCGCTGCTTGCTGGCTGCAACAAATCTGTTGTCAAACCAACTTCAACAACCCTTAGCTCAACCGGGAATGTAAAAAATTCTCTTACCGGGCCCGGTACTAATTATTACGTTAATGCTTCAACCGGGAGTGATTCAAACACGGGACTTTCCACATCCGTACCGTTGAAGACTATTCAGGCGGCTTTAAACAAAACTACCGCGGGGGCAGCTGCAACTATTAATGTATTGCCGGGTACTTATTATGAACGGATAACATTTCCAAATTCGGGGGCATCATCTGCTTCGCCAATAACTGTAATTAACGATGGCGGTACTGTTATTATAGATGGAAGTACAACCAATACCGGCACCAACACCAATATGATAACTGTAGCAAGCAAAAGTTACATTGCTATTAATGGTATCACCATTCAAAATAATATTATGGCGTATGCAAATGGTATTGCTGTTACAGGATCGGGTACCAATGTAGACATAAGTAATTGTACCGTAGATAATGTTGGCTGGTCAACCAGCCTGACAGCAGTTCCATCGTCATCAAACAATGCGCATGCAATTTTTGTGGAAGGTACTGGCGCAACAGGTGCATTAGCCTATAACAATGTATACGTTGGCTACAATACTATTTACGACTGCGCCACCGGTTACAGTGAGGCCCTGACCATGGCGGGCAATGTGAGCAATTTTTTAATAGAGCACAATGTTGTACATGATATCCCCAATATTGGTATTGATATGTCGGGCCATTACAGTTATACCGGTGCACCTGATAGCGTAAATTATGCAAGAGGCGGAAACGTAAATTATAATACCGTATACAACTGTGTATCACAAGTTGCAACTTCAGGTGGTATTTATGTAGATGGCGGCTCGTATATTAATATACAAGGTAATACCAGCTATGCTAATGGCGCGGGTATTACCATAGGCTGCGAAAACAACGGTTACACCGCTACTGAAATTAATGTGCGTGATAACTTTATCTACAATAACGTAACCGCCGGTATTATATACGGTTCAAACCAGGCAAGCAGTAAGGTTACTTATTCAACATTATCCGGCAATACATTTTATGATAACTTTTCTCAAGGGGGTTACGGAGGCGAGGTGGAGTACCAAAATACCGATCACTTAAATGTGTTTGATAACATCATTCAATCGCGCAGCAATGTAGTGGTTATCGCTTTATCAGGTTACACTTCAACAAACCTGACCATGGATTATGATGACTATTACACTTTAAGCGCATCATCAGGCACCATCACGTTTGACTTTGGCACTGCAGGTGGCTGGTATTCATTCGCGAATTTCCAGGCGCAAACAGTGATTCCCAATGCAGAAGCACATGGTCTTTACAACATTCCGGGTTTTGTAACCGCCAGCTTACCAACACCAAATCTACACTTAAGTAGTACATCAGTTTGTATAAATGCAGGGTTGCCGGGTTACGTAGCAGCAACAGGCGAACTTGATATTGACGGACAAGCACGCGTTCAAAATTCAAGGGTTGATATTGGTGCCGATGAAACATCGTACTAAAACAACACCCTTCTGATCCTACATCTATGATTAAAGCCTTACTATTAATTTAGTAAGGCTTTTTTAATGAAGAATAGCACAAATATGCAACCTATTTAGAAATATGATCGGCCACCTTTTTTACTTTATCTTTAGAAACACCGGTTTTCCCGCTGATAAATCTTGATACCAGGTTTTTAAATTCGTCTTTCAATTTATGCGATATAGAGTTACGTACTTCGTTACCGCTTTCAGTTAAATATAAATAGGCAAGCGCACCTGCGCCTGCAGCCGTTACCACTGAAGCTACAGCAATAAGGCCTGTGTTTTTCTGTGTTACAAATGGATTTTTCATATCAGTTTAACAAGTTATTTTTATTAAGGTTTAATTTTTGGGTAAATAGCTTATTATTCTCATGCTACAGCAGCGTCCCGTTTGTAGGATCGTGCAATAATTTTCGCCCTCTTTCCGGCTTGCCGGAGAGAGGGTCGAACAGCGCAGCGCATTCGGGGTGAGTCAACTATGCGCCAAGCGTTTGCGCCAATGGCGCTCGTATAATTACTCACCCGGTCTTTGCTTCGCTCGACCACCCTCTCTATCGCTGCGCGACAAAGAGGGTAAAAGCATTAAAAAATATTCCATAATTGCACTTATTGCAAACGAGCGCAATTATGGTATTTAAAACAGTTGGATAATACTATCTTAGTGAAATAATGTATGAACCTCGCTGTTCGAAGTCTATGACTTCGAACCAATAAGACTGTAGTTTGCAACTACAGTATCACCCCATCATACGCCTAAAAGTCAAATTCACCCTCGGCAAAATAATCTTCTTGCTTTTTGGCAACGAATGCAGCCAATTGGTTTGTGTTGCACCCTTCATAATAAGCAGACTGCCGTTTTCCAACAATACGGAGTGGCTCTCCTTAGTTACCCGATGTTTCAGGCTGAACTTTCGCTCCGCGCCAAAACTTAATGAAGCAATAGCCGAATCTTTCCCGAGCGATTTTTCATCATCGCTATGCCAGGCCATGCCTTCGTTGCCGTCATGGTACAAATTCAGCAGGCAGGAGTTGAATGATTCGCCGGTTATGTGTTCTGTTAGGTTTTTGAGCTCCAATAATTCCGGTGTCCAGCTTAGTGCTTGTTTTGTTGTTCCCGAATATTTATAGGAGTAACCATCATCGCCGTACCATGCCACTTTTCGCTTGGTTATGATGTGCCTGCCGAAAATTATCGCCTCATCATTTTTCCATTCAATAGTTTCGAGCAAGTTTTCGAGATAGGTGTCTGCATCACCTTTATCCATCACTTTACCATAATATATTACCAGGCCATCGTTGTTAATTATCTCCATAGCACAAAAGTAGAACAGTAATCCTTGTGTAAAAACCCGGTTCTTGCGGTAAAATTGGCTTTAAGTTAAATTATTAAGTTTAATCTTTGCCGAAACATTGTAAGGCCAATAGCCTTAGGTATTTATAACATGAAACAAAGAATCCCCCTTATTATACTCATTTGGCTTATAGCCGACGTTTATTTTTTTCACGCTGTTAAAATCCTGACTGATAATTCTGCCATTGCCACCTGGATTTACTGGATGATAGATGTATTGCTGATTGGCGGCATCATGCTCTTTATGTTTATACGCAGCATAGGCCGCAACCCTGCGATTATATCCATATTGATGGCAGGGTTGCTACTATCGGCTGTACCGAAAATTTTGGCACTCCCGGTTTTACTGGTCGAGGATATTGCCCGCCTATTCCTCAACTTCCCGCCAAGGCAGTTTTGGGTGAGCGCGCTGGCTGCCGTTGTAGCAGCAATTCCGTTCTTCAGTTTGTTGTACGGGATGATCGGCGGGCGACACAATTACAAGGTGCACAGGATTACCTTGCCATTCGCTGATTTGCCGGAGGCTTTCGATGGCTTTACTATAACACAGTTATCGGATATTCATTCTGGTAGCTTCAGCAGCAAAAAAGGCGTCGAAAAAGGTATTAGCCTGGTAAACGCCCAAAACAGCGACCTCTTGTTGTTCACCGGCGACTTGGTGAATAACCTGGCTTCAGAAATGGATCCCTGGATAGAATCTTTCGCTAAACTGAAAGCCAAAGTGGGCAAATACTCGGTATTAGGCAACCACGACTACGGCAGCTATTCCAAATGGCCTTCAAAAAAGGATGAAGCAGATAACCTCGCCCGCCTTAAAGAGGTTCATAAAGAGATTGGCTTTAAATTATTGCTTAACCAATCGGTACAAATTGAAAAAGACAGCGAAAAGATAGCCCTGATAGGGGTAGAGAATTGGGGTAAAGGCGGTTTCCAAAAATATGGCGACCTTACCAAAGCCACCGCCAATGTTGATGACAGTGAGTTCAAGATCCTGATGTCGCACGACCCATCGCACTGGGAAGCAAAAACTTTAGAGCATGAAAAGCATATCAATTTGGCGCTTGCGGGTCATACGCATGGAATGCAATTTGGTATCGAGCTATTTGGTTTTAAATGGAGCCCTGTGAAATATGTTTATGAGCAATGGGCAGGCCTGTATAAACGCGGCGAAAAATATTTGTACGTTAACCGTGGCTTTGGTTTCATCGGCTTTAAAGGTAGGGTAGGTATATGGCCCGAGATTACGGTGATCACCCTGAAAAGTATTTAATAATACTGATGATTTTTGTTTATGAAACATCGTAAACATTTTTAACTTTGTGGCATAATACTACTATACAGCATATGAAAAAAGCAGGTTTATCTATAATGGTAATAACAGCAATTGCCATGATCGTGTTTACTATCATGTTTTATCACCCTATAACTGATAATGCAGTTGATTCAGGAGGTTTTTGGGCATATATGTATGGTGCTGTATCTGTGCCATGGCCTACTTATAGCGCAGGTGTAGTATTTTTAATGGGTCTTACCCTTTATATGTCATCATGGGAGCAAAAAGCTCGCCGTTATAACTAATCATCTACCGGTTCAAATTAAAACAATATAAAGAATTTTAAATGCCGCACATTGTGCGGCATTTTTTGTTTTTATACTATTTTGTAGCTGTCTTTTTAGGGATAAGCTTCAGTAACAATCTGCAAACAATAGCTGTTAATTTGGCTTATATACTTACATTTAGTTGTTTACGGCCGGTTCATAAATCATTCTTAGCAGCAAGGCAACCGACATGTACTATAAAAACGTACTTATATAAAAAAATATATGCCTTCTATAACCGCAGTCTCTAAAATTGAACTACCCTATAAAATATCTCAGCAGGAAGTAAAAGAACAGGCCCAGCTAATGTTCTCGGCTAATTTCCCGCAAACCAATAGGTTGATATTCGCTTTTGATAATACTGAGATCAAAACGCGTAATTTTTGCAAACCGCTTTCCTACTATACCAGCACCACTACCTTTGAGGAGCGTAATCTTGAATATATCAATACCGCGTTAGAATATTCGGTACAGGCTGTGGAGGATGTGATCAAAAAGGCAGGTATCAATAAAGAAGATATTACCGACATTATTTTCCTCTCAACCAGTGGACTGGCAACGCCAAGTTTAGATGCATTGATCATCAACAAAATGAGACTTAACCCCAACATCCGCCGTATGCCGATATGGGGCTTGGGCTGTGCTGGTGGCGTATCAGGCATGGCAAAGGCCAATGCTTTCGCGCAAGCAAACCCTGATGCAGTGGTGCTGTTAGTAGCAGTTGAACTATGCTCGCTTACATTAATTAAAAGCGATTACAGCAAAAGTAATTTCATAGGATCGAGCTTGTTTTCGGATGGTATAGCCGCTTGTATTATCAAAGGCGATAATCACGGTACCGATAATGCGATAACTTATTTTGATGCCAGCAGCAAGTTGTATTATGATTCGCTGGATGTGATGGGCTGGGAGTTCCAGGATACGGGTTTTAAGGTTCTATTTTCTAAAGATATTCCAACCTTTATCAATGAACATGTGTTGGAGGATATTACCCTTTTCCTGCAAAAACATTCTCTGCAATTAAGCGACATCAAAAATTTCATCTTTCATCCCGGAGGTAAAAAAGTATTGGATGCTTATGCCGATGCTTTGCCTATTGACGGCGATTTTTTAAAGAAAACCCGCGAAGTGATGAACGATAACGGCAACATGTCGAGTGTTACTGTCCTATATGTACTGGAAAAATTCATGGAGCAGGGATTTGAAGATGGTTATGGATTGATGATGGCCATGGGGCCAGGTTTTTCGAGCGAGATGGTTTTATTAAAGATGAATAACAATAATTTATAACAACAAATTGTCATTCTGAACGAAGTGAAGAATCTTCTTTGCCAAGCATAACCGCTTGCAAATTGTAGAAGATTTCTCCCTCCGGTTGAAATGACACTAAAATAAAGCTATGTATTTCGCCATCTTCATTCTATTTGTCATTATCCAGCGTTTATCAGAGCTGTACATCGCCCGTGGCAACGAAAAATGGTTGCGCTCCCAGGGGGCAATAGAGTACGGCAAAGAGCATTATCCATTTATTGTAGCGCTGCATACCTTGTTTATCATCTCCATCATTGTAGAATATGTATTACGTGGCAACACGCCTATTGATTTTGTATTCCTGATACTATTCGTATTGCTGCTGTTGTTCAAGTTCTGGGCGCTATCCTCATTAGGTAAATACTGGAACACCAAAATATTCCGTGTCCCCGGTACTGGTCCGGTAAAAAAAGGACCTTACAAACTATTTAAGCATCCCAATTATTTTATTGTGATTTGCGAGATAGCTATTATCCCGATGGTGTTTCACTTATACTATACCGCTATCATTTTTACGGTATTAAATGCGATAATGCTTACGGTAAGAATCAGGGTTGAGAATAAAGTTTGGGCCAAATAAAAAGAGGCTTGGTTCTTAAACCAAGCCTCTTTTTAACCCTTGTCATTCTGAACGGAGTGAAGAATCTATCGATAGGCTCACCGCATGGTTATTAGCGGATAGATTCTTCGTTCCTCAGAATGACAAAGGAATATTACTTCAACGCGCTTTTATAAAATACTTCCGCATCGGACTTAAGCTTCTCATCGGTATCTTTACTTACATAAACCATGTGGCCGGCTTTGTAGTAATTAGTGGTGATGTTACCACGTAAATCCGGGCGTAAGCCCATGTGGCTGATCACATATTCCGCATTATAAAGCGGGGTGGCCAAGTCATAATAACCACAAATCATATTCACTTTTAAATGCGGGTTTTGGGTCATGGCGCTGCGCAGCGTTTCAGATACATCAAGGTACGCGTTCTCGGTATTTTTATAACTCCATGGCCATACGTTGGTTAACGCTTCGTAGGGGATGTCATTCCTGTAGTTCAAATCTTTACGTACATAGGCATTAAATGCGCTTACAAATAGGCCGCTCAGGTTGGCATCGCTTGGGTCGTACGATGGATTTTCACCCGCGTCATCAATATCTTCACCACTAAAACGGCTGTCGTAACGGCCTACTATCTTACCTTCATCGCGCAATACTTCCTTAAAAAATCGGGAATCGGTAATGCGCTCATTAGCTTTCCTGATGTAATCTTTAGGTATACCGGTAAAATAATTCAGGGAGTCAATTACCAAATTCGTCAAATCAGCAGGAGCCTGATCGCCTAAACTTAAAAAGCGAGAGTACGTGCCATTGGCAAATATTTCTGATTTTTTGGTAAGATCAGCAGGGGTAAGGTTTTCCAGTTCAGGAGTTAATTTATGATAATAGGAAGCTGTATTGGCATAAGTTGGTAAAAAGTAAATGTATGGCATTTCGTTACCGTTCTTAAAATCAATCAGCTGGAAATTCAGTACTGATGATATTAAGGTGATACCATTTAAATAGATATTATAACGGTCAGCTAAATAACCTGAAAGACCTGCGGCGCGGGTTGTACCATAACTTTCACCGGCGATAAACTTAGGGCTTGCCCAACGTTCATCCTTGGTAATATACAGCCTGATGAAATCGCCAACAGATGCCAGATCCTCGTTATAACCATGAAACTGGTTTACATCAACACCCTTATACGCACGACTGTAACCGGTTGATATTGGGTCTATAAATACCAAATCGGTAAAGGCAAGCCAGGTATTTGGGTTTTCGCCATATTCATAAGGTGCTCCGGGAGCATCGCCCTTATCATTGGCAAATTTTACCCTAACCGGCGATATACCGCCCATGTGCAGCCATATAGATGCCGAACCAGGGCCACCGTTAAATACAAATGTTACAGGGCGTTTCTCTTTGGTTTGCCCGCTGTTGGTTGCGGTGTAGGCTACGTAAAATATTTTGGCTAGCAGTTTATTATCATCCTTATCATGCATAGGCATATAGCCCGCTGTGGCTTTGTAGGTGATGGTTTTGCCATCAACCGTAACCTGGTGATAAGTAACTACAGGTTTACCGGGTATGGTATCCCTTTTTTCGATGGTGGAGTCTTGTACAGTTACCTGTATGCTGCGTTTGTTTTGCGCCTGGGTGAACAACGATGCAGCTAAAACTAATGTTAAAGTTGTACTGATAAGTTTCATGAAGAGGTTTTAAAATGAATAGACCAAAATAAGGTTTTATTCTGAATTAAAACAGGGCGGTGATAATTATGCTACGATAGAAAGCGGGCTGCTAATCGTTTTTTCAGAATCGGCTACAATTATGCGGATCTTTTCGTCAAGCTCGTTAATGGTGAGGTTCATCATATCAAAATAGTCAAACTCTAATTCTTCTATCTTCATTAAGTGCATGAAACCTAGTAGCGAAGCTACGGGGCGGCGCAATTCGTGCGATTGTATAATGGCTATACGCGTTAGCGCTTCATTTTGAATATGGATTTGCTTCTCCTGCTGCTTGCGTCTGCTTATATCGGCCGAGTTTAACGCTACGCCAATGATCTCGTCATGGTTGTTTTTAATGGGTACCAGTTTTATTTCGCGCCAGCATTCAAACCGGGTTCCGGGTCGTATTAAAAGATCGTGCTTGATGGTTTTGCCTTTAAAAGCAATGTCGAAATATTTAGCGAAATGTTTTTTATTTTTGGGATCGACATAGTTTAGTATCCTATCGCCAACGGTGACTTCGTATTGATAAATGCTTCTGATATAGAATGATGCAGGCTTGTTAAAAGCTAATACTTCTAAATTTTTACCAACTAAAACGTGCACATCTGATGAACTGTCAAAGGCTGCTTTTAATTTAATCTCCGAATCTTCAATTGCTTTTTTATTGTACTCCTGCTGTTCATTTTGCTGGGCCATAACCTGCAAGCTCCAGTTAAGTTCAAGCAGGTTTATTACTTGTTTTGACAGCACCATGAGCGATTTTTGCTGGTGCGCATCCAATCCACGTGCTTCAAAGTCCATTACGCATAAGGTCCCAACATTAAGGCCATCTTTGGTTGTTAACGGGGCACCTGCATAAAAGCGGATGTTTGGGTCGCCGGTAACTAAGGGATTATTAGCAAAGCGATCATCAGCTTTGGTATCGCCAACTATTGAAATACCTTGCTCTTCAATAGCAAATTGGCAAAATGATATTTCTTTTGAAGTGCTAAATATATTTATACCTGTAGTGGCTTTAAACCATTGCGTATCCTCATCTAATAAAGTTATAAGTGCGGCAGGTGTGTTGCATATTTGAGCCGCCAGCTCCACTATATCATTTAAATCCTGCGTGATGGCAGGATCAAGTTCCAGTTCTTTAAAACGTTTAACAGCCTCCAGGCGGTGAAGTTCCCGATCCATTAGCACATTATAGAGTAAGCGGTTAAACGTTGTCCCATTTTAGTAGTAAATGACATACCTAAATACACTACGATATTTTTTGCAGGTCGATTTTTATTTTTTTAATATTTTCATTCCAGTAAACGTAAATATCCATTTATTAGTTGTTGTTTTTCAAACAAAAACAAAAAATTTATTTAAAATTAACTTATGGGTAACCTGGGTTAATTAATGAATAATTATTGTAGTTAATAATCTCATTACATCTTAAAAATATATGTCGTTTTTTTTTGAATTAACACTACATTAGTATTTATTCGATTGTGATAATGAAGGACGAAAAACCATTGCCGCTAAGCCGGATGGCTACCATCAATAAACCATCCTTCTGGATTTTTATACTGGCATGCCTGGGGCTTTATGTAGCCAACAAGATGATAGCCTCCGATACCCTTGACAGCACATTTGTGGAACCACATGATATGCTGATAATGGGTGCAGCCTTCACCGGTTTAGTGTTCAATATTCTAACAATATCGTTAACCAATAAAGTTGTAACGCGTACTCTCACGGTGATATGCTATTTTTTTGAGGCTATCAGCATCGTAGCATTATGCTTTTTGGTGTTTAGTAGATAATAAAAGCCTAAATTACTTTGGCTGAGTAAACGCTTTGCACTTTATCCCGCAGGTTATATCCCGAAGCCATTACCTCGGCATAAGCTCCCGCTGTACGTATAGCTATTAAATCACCACGGAAAGATTCAGGAAGGTCAACATCCTTACGGAAACAATCGGTGCTTTCGCAAATTGGGCCAACCACATCATATTTTATGCTTTGTCCTGATTCTCTGCTCAGATTTTCAATATCATGATAAGCCTGGTACAACATAGGGCGGATGAGCTCCGTCATGCCTGCATCTAAGATCAGAAAATTCTTTTTTTGTCCGTTTTTAACGTATAATACCCTTGAAATCAATGATCCGCTTTGAGCAACCATCGCACGGCCCAACTCAAAGTGCACTTCCTGACCAGGTTTTACATTTAAAAAGTTCTTAAACACTTCAAAATAGCTTTCAAAATCAGCCATTCCATTAGTGTCGGGGTTATGATAATCTACGCCTAAGCCGCCGCCAGTATTTAATACTTTAACCGGGAAACCGTGGTCTTCAAACCAATCCTGCATTTCGTTTATGCGGGTACAAAGGCTTTTATAAACCTCCATATCCGTTATTTGCGAACCGATGTGGAAATGTATACCTAAGAATTGGAGGCTAGTACATTCGCGTAATGCATTAGCCACATCAGGTAATTGCCAAATGTTTACGCCAAATTTATTCTCATCCAACCCAGTGGTAATAAAATGGTGGGTATGCGCGTCAACATTTGGGTTAATGCGGATGGCTACATTAGCTTTTTTGTTTTTGGCTTTCGCCAGATCGTTTATAATGTGTAATTCTTGTACCGACTCTACATTAAAACAAAAAATATCAGCATCCAAAGCGAAGTTTATCTCTTTGTCTGATTTGCCAACCCCAGCAAAAACTACTTTGCCTTTATCAAAGCCATGTTCAATAGCAGCCTTAACTTCGTTACCACTCACACAATCGGCACCTACACCAAAAGACTGGATCATATCCAGCACCTTTGGGTTAAAGTTAGCCTTCATGGCATAATGCACGTGGAAGCCGTACTTAGCCGAAGCATTGGTACAGGCTTCTAAGGTTTGCCTTAAAACACCCATATCATAATAGTAGAATGGGGTTTCTAAGTCTTTGAATTTATTTGTTATGTCGGAATTGAACATGATCTAGCTCTTAAAGCGTCATTGCGAGCGATAGCGTGGCAATCCCCAACTTATAGAGTAGCTCTTCAAGTCGGGGATTGCTTCGTACCTCGCAATGACGCGTGGTAATGGTATTTAGTGATCCCGCAGGAAAAAATATTATTAGAACAACCTGTTATGCAGGCTTCTTAAAGCCTCAGTCTTTTCTTCAGTTTTTATCAATATAGATAAGTTGTGATCGCTGCCTCCGTATGATATCATACGCAGAGGGATATGTTTAACCGCCTCTAAAACTTTAGCGGCATAGCCATGCTTTTCGACACCAAAATCGCCAACTACGCAAATAATCGTTTGGTTCTCATCAACCTCAACACTACCAAAGGCGTTAAGCTCTTTTTTGATCTCGGTTAAGTAAGTAGTATCGTCAATAGTTAATGATACCGCTACTTCCGAAGTGGTGATCATATCGATAGAGGTTTTATAACGCTCAAAAACCTCGAACAGCTTGCGCAAAAAGCCATGCGCTAGCAGCATACGACTTGATTGTATCTTTATTGCAGTGATGCCATCCTTAGCGGCGATAGATTTAATCTTATCCTTTTCGCTATCGTTAGTTATTAATGTGCCAGCAGCCTGCGGATCCATTGTATTTAACAGGCGAACGGGGATTTTATATTTTTGTGCCGGGAAAACGCTCTGCGGATGCAAGATCTTCGCGCCGAAATAAGCCAGCTCGGCAGCTTCATCAAATGATAACTGGGCGATAGGTTTGGTGCCTTTAACAATCCTCGGATCGTTATTGTGCATACCATCAATATCAGTCCAGATCTGTACCTCCTCACTGCGGATGCCGGCACCAATTAATGACGCGGTATAATCGCTGCCACCACGGCGCAGGTTGTCAATTTCACCAAAAACGTTGCGGCAAATATATCCCTGGGTAATAAACAGGTTGTTATCAGGATGTTTTTCCAATAATGGAGTAAGCTTTTCGGTGATATAATCAACCACTGGTTCGCTGTCCTCATCTGTTTTCATAAAATCAAGCGCCGGTAATAATACCGATGGTACGCCGATCTGTTTTAAATAAACATGATAGAGAGTAGTTGATAATAATTCGCCTTGCGCTAAAATGATCTTATCTTCAATTGTAGTAAACAGATCGTTAGCTAAGTTGCTTAACAAGCCAAAATGATAATCGATTACTTCCTTGCCCTGCGCTAAAAACTCGGGCTTGGTTAAAAGTTCCTTAATAAAAATTTCGTACTTATCCTTCAGCGTCTTTATCAATTCGATGGCCCTGGTCTTGTCACCGGCCAGGTAAGCCTGGCCAATTTCCACTAAATTGTTTGTTGTTCCGGATACTGCCGACAATACCACGATCTGCCTCTCGGTTGGATCGATGATGTCCAACAGTTTCGT